>Ga0315899_10000724_pt1 | contig 39091 bp, 44 predicted proteins | sample LakEriMetagenome_2_FD_203518 | JGI IMG/M metagenome (GOLD analysis project Ga0315899, IMG submission 203518) | Freshwater fungal communities from buoy surface, Lake Erie, Ohio, United States - Buoy 4 MA112 | ecosystem: Environmental > Aquatic > Freshwater > Lake | place: USA: Lake Erie, Ohio...
CCGGAACTTGCGTTTTCTAGCAGCCAAGATGCAGTTACTTGACCTGACGTACCAGAGCCACGGATGTGGTTAGTAGCGAGAGGGTTACTAGACCCCAGACCTAGACCAGTTGCGGTGAGACGCATTTTCTCGGATGCGTTCTGCGTAAAAACAACGGGATGATTAGTCTCAGTTCCGAAGTTAAAAACTGACCCAAACCAATAACTTGATGCTTTATTGGTTAGCCCAGTATCCGACCAATACAAAGCTCCAGATCTGCCTGAAGTTGCAGAGGCAAGTGTTACGGCGGGCATTCCTGTAACACCAACACTGATTGGCGAACTTGTCGCCAGTCCAACATTCCCACTCGCATCAACGAACAAACGCCCAGTGCCATTAGTCGAGATGGCTACTTGGTCTGCGCCGGGGGAGTACAGTCCAGAATTTGCGTCTCCGCTAAAAAATAGTCCTGGCGTGGAAGCGCTGCCTGCAATAATGCCCAGCGCTCCAGTCATCGTATCACCAGTGACGTTTACAAACTCACCAGCTTCACTGCGCCATGCGCTGCCGTCCCAAACTTTAAAAACGTAAGTGCCGCCACTCGTATCTAGCCATTGCTCGCCAAGACTATTGCCAGCAGTGCCGCCACTTGCGGGACTTGCATTAGGAGCTCCACTGCCAACATGCACAGGCCCCACTTTCACCAGGCTTCCATTGCTGTCCTTGAAGAACATGCCGGGAGCGCCACTTGCATAATTAATGGCCACTTGACCATCAACCATGGAAGCAGGATTAGGACGCTTATCCAGCGTCGAGGAACGTAAATGCTGAAGAACGCCAGCCATAATTAAAAACCTTTCGGAATTGCAGAAGACTAATTAGTCTTTCGCAATTCTAAAAGGCTTTTATTTTTAATGATCAGAAACTTCCTTCATCAATGGTGGCATCAATGGTGCCAGCAGAGAAGTTGCCACTACTGTCGCGGGCAACAATGGCATTGGCAGTGTTAGCGCTAGTGGCAGTGGTGGCACTGTTACTAACTTTTCCCGCAGTGGAAATAGTAGAAAGTTTAGTGTCGGCAATGCTGCCAGCAAGCATCGTGTTGGTAACAGTGCCAGTGTCACCAGTGGTAATAATGGTGCCAGTAGTATCTGGAAGCGTGACCACCTTGTCAGAAGTGGCATCAGCAGCAGCAAGCTGGATTTCAAAAGTGTTATCAGTGGCGCCTTCAAAAAGAAGCGTGCCAGCGCTGCCAATGACCACTTCACCAGTAATGGTGCCGCCAGCCCTTGGTAATGCAGCGTTGGCCAAATCAAAAGCACTCTTCACTGCAGTGGCAGTAGCAGCAAGCGTAGAACTTGTAGTGGACGTGCTGTCAGTAAGAATGACGGTGCCACGTACGCTTGTAGTGGCATCGGGGATGGAAATAACAGCATTCGTAGTGCCGCTCACCACAGTGAGCGGAGAATTCACGCTTACTGAAAGGACTGTGCCACTCGCGGGTGTTGTCCAATGTACGCCACCACCAAAGGCCGAATTAGCGGTGAGTACCTGGCCATTAGTGCCAACAGCTTGCTTGACAAGCGTTGTACCACTAGCAACAAGAATGTCGCCTTTCGTATAGGTGTTAAAGCCAGTGCCACCATAGCCAGTGGTCAAAATGCCACTTGCTACGTTATTAATGTTGCGGCATTCGGTATTAACTTCTTCAATTGCGGATTGCACATTGGTACTGCCAATGGTTCCAGCCGGAGCAAACGCAACGTTAGAAGCAGTCTGAGAAAGATAGGTGGAGCTAACGTCAAGTTCCACCCACGCCGTGCCATTGCAAAGCAGAATGTCGGGCGGCTGCAAAACAGTTTCAGGCGCAGGCGATGTGCCCGTTCCTCCACTCGCCACCACAACGTAATAGCGATTAAATGTGGTCGATGCAGCAGGAAGTGGTTGCCCTAAAGAAAGGCCAATAGCTGCGCCATCGGCACTAACGCTTGCAATGGTGTTTCCAGAAGCGTTATAAGTGCCGCCAAAAATAATTTCGCCAACTGAAATGCCAACTGGGTTCCAAACGTTACCGTCCCAGAGATAAAGATCTTTCTCCAATGGATTGAAGAAGAATTGTCCAATAAAATCAGCAACTGGTGGCGCTTCGCCAAACTGACTCACTGAATAGTTGGCAAGCTTGGAAGCAAGAATTGCTTCATCCGCGATAAACCCGCTGCCAAATGTGCCAGTGGTAATTTTGCTAGCGGGAAGAGAAGGAATATCGTCAGCGACAAGAGAAGTTTCACCAGCGCTAATGTGCCCCTGCTCATCTACCGTCACCTTGTAGTAAACGCCAGATGCCACGCTATTTGCGTGGTTAAAAATGCCGCTAACAGTAACCAAGCCTGTGCCAGCTTGAGCTACGCCCAAAGCAGCGGTGGTTGCTTTCGGAAGATCGTTGGCAGTGATGGCCCTGAAAGTGGGAGCAGCATCAGCATTGCCACTTGCTGGGCCAGCGAAGAAGCGCGTTGCTACTTGCGTATTTAACGAAGGAACAATGGAAGCACTGAATTCGTCAGGGTAAGATGTGGCGTAAGTGTAAACAGTGTCGCCTGAAATAACAGTGGTAGCGAGCCCACTTTGCCTCCGCCAAGCGCTTCCAGTCCAAGTGTATTCAACACCAGTATTTGTATTGAGCCATTGCTGGCCAATGAAATCACCGTCGCCAGTCGGAGTGGATCCAGCGACAACGGCGGCAGAGTTATCAGCTAGTTTTGCTGCAGTGACGCCACTATCAATGATCTTGGCAGTAGTAACAGCGCCATCAAGAATCTTGATAGTCGTTACAGCATCATTGGAAATAGTGGTACTAAATCCAGCGGTGCCAGTGCCAGTAACATCCCCGGAAAGAGTGATGGTCTGGTCGCCAGTGTTGGTGCCAGTGGAAGTACCAGAAAAGCTGCCATTTTGAGTGGCAAGCGTGCCGAGGCCGAGTGTTGTGCGCTGAGCACTGGCATCAGCATCGTCCAATAAAGCCCTGCCAGCAGCCGTAAGCGTGATTTCCTCTACATTGCCACTTCCTGCAGAGGCCCTGCCAAGCAGCACACCACTGGCCACTTGTTGAATTTTGGCAAACGTAACTGCATTATCTGCAATGGCAGCAGTGGGGATGGAGCCACTTACATAGCTTCCAGAAGGAATGGAACTCGCCGTAATGAGAGAGCCGGAAAGCTCACCAGAGGAAAGAGAAAGCTTGGCAAGCGTAACAGAGCCAGATGCAAGCTTTGCTGCTGTGACATTACCGTCTGTGATATTCACAGTAGCCACTGCGTTAGCAGCAAGCTTTACTTGCGTAACGCCACTATCTGCAATGTAAGCAGTAGCAATACTTCCGCTAGCTAGCTTGCTCTGCGTAATACTTCCGTCAACAATATGAACTCCACTGACTGCAGCGGCAGCAATTTTCGCGCCCGTAATCGCACTGTCAGCAATATTAACAGTCACCACTGCATCAGCAGCTAATTTCCCTGCTGCCACTCCACTTGCAACTAGTTGAACACTATCAACTGAATTTGCGGCAAGCTTTGCATTGGTTACGCCGCTATCAGCAATCTTGACAGTGCTAACGCTGCCACTTGCAAGCTTGTCGGAAGTGACACTTCCATCCTCAAGAAGAGCCGTGTTGATAGTATTGCCAGTGGCAACAGCTCCTAGTCCGATGGTGGAGCGGACAGTTGCGGCGTCGGCATCGTCGAGGATGGTGCGAGCAAATGAAGTGCAAGTAATTTCTTCAATGCTTCCACTGCTGGCAGAAGACCGCCCTAGAAGCTTGTCTGTTGCGCTAACGTTTTGAATCTTGGCATAAGTGATTGCGCCGTCAGCAATGGCAGTGGTGCCAATTTTCGTAGTGCTACTTTGATTGATCTTTGCAATATCTAGCGTTGACGAATCCGCTAGGCTAAAACCAGCTTGGATTAAGCTTTTTACTGCTACCTTCTTTGTCTGACTTGCGCTAATGTCTACAATTGGCAATACGTCGCCAGAAGCAACTGCCCCTTGGGAAAGCTCAACAAGTTCCGTGATTCTTTGATCGGCCATCTCTCAGAAGGGCAAAGCTAAATACAGTCTAGTCTTAAACGATAATAGCTATTATCAGTCCGTCACTTCCTGCAGAAGATAATCAAGACTCTGCTCAAGATAAATGGCGTCGTTGTCCTCCTTGAGAATGTAATCAGAAGGCACACCAATGCGAAGCTTAAATTCTCCAGTGGTAACAAAATCTACGGAGCAGGAAACCAGCGCGTCTGCTGTGACAGTAACGCCGGCCCTTGTAATCACTGCATCCACTTCATAATACACCTCCTCTGTGAAAGCTGCAGTTTTTTCGACTGAAGATAAAGAAAGAAGAGCTTTAAAGTTGCTTCCAATATCCAAACGGTTGATAATCTGCAGCAGCAATAAAGGAGTTTCGGAAACACCAGTGGTTTCGTAGCTAAATAAACACTCGATGCTTCCGTTTCCGCTCAACAAGCCAGCAGAATACTGCTGCCTAAACACATCAGAAAGGCTCGTTGTTTCCATCGCCCCTCTGTCAGTATTGATTTCAAACGAAGTGACAGAGCCAAGCGTGTTATAACGCGTATCCCTCACTGCAATGGAAATTTGCAAGTCAGAGCCAGAAAAAGAAGAAAGTGCAACTTCCTCTGCCCTGGTATTATTAATTGCATCAGCAAAATCTCGATAAAGACGAATGCCGCCTACATTATTAACGTTGACAACCGCTCTTGCGTTACTAGCCTTTTGCCCTTCAGGCAAGCCCCAGAAAGACGATGGAAGAAAATCAATTCCCCTTGCATCAGTGGTTGATATTTCAATTAAGTCTCCGGTAATTAAATTATCTTCGCTGTTCTCAAAACTAAATCTATTAAGCGTCGTGTTGACATCCTCTGGCGAAACAACAGCAGGAAAGCTGTTGCTTGCATTTCGTTGAAGCCTGACAATGCCAGTATGGCCAACAAAAAACGTCATTTCGCCTCGGCATCAATCATTTTATTGTACTCAACAAACACCTTTTAAAATCAAGTGGTGCCAGTAAGCGTGACAGTAGTTAGCGGGCCATTGAGAGTGAAATTAAATGAAACAGTGGTCAGTTCGTCAGTGGAAGAGGTGATACTGGCGCTATTGATAAAAGCATCCGCAGTAAAAAGCTGATTAGTCCCCACTTCAAACGTAAGCGCCACTTCATCGCTATCAGTGATAGCACCAGTCTTGGCAATCTTCTCAAGAAGATTAGTCACGTCAGTGGTGTCGCCGTTGTAGTAGGACAAAGTGGCACTACCAGTGCCACTAAACAAGCCGGGAGTAAAAGTGTTAGCAGTGTCTCCCAGCGCTGTGGTATCCAGCATGTTGACAGACGTATCTAGCGTCCAATTGCGCACTTTTGATATTTCGCTACCGCCGAGGCGCAATTTACCAGTGCGACCAGTATAAAAAGGCATCGCTTTAAAGCTTTTGTTTTAATCTTAGCACTTTCAAGAATGATTAATCAATGCGATATAGCGATGGGTCAAAGCGAACAATTTTGGATTTTGTTTGCCCCCCTTCTTCTTCGCATGGATGCTCAATGGCTCTCACTGTAATTTCACCTTCTTCTTCCATCGTCACTTCTGTCACGCGGAAAACGCGCTTGGTGGTCACTGCAGTGCCAAGCACAAACAACCATCCTTCATATGCAGCGAGAGAAGCCGACTGGCTGTCTGCTACTGACACTGAAAGCTTCACAATGCCTTCATTGGGACTACCGCTATACAGGAGCGCTGTGTAGGAGCCATTGATTGGGTCTTCAGCCAATGGCGTGTTTAGTCTGCCGTCTGCTTCAACAATGCCACTACGAAAATCGTCCCATTGATTCTGGTCTGTTTGCACGTAAATGTAACTGCCAGGCTCGATGGGGCTTTCAGTGGGGAAGGTTTTAAATTCCACTGCACGCCTCGATAGCCTCCGTTGTTGGCAAAGCAACATCCCATAATGCAGTGCCTGCGTACGGCGAACAACAAAATCAGATAAATTGAATGTTTGACGAACGCTAGTAGTTTCGCTGGCATCGGCAAGCATAATCGTCAAGCTTGTGTTGCCAGGGAAAACATTGTCATTTTCAGTATTGCGGTAGACAATGGTGGCAATCAAATCTTGCGTGTTATCGCCATAATCAAGAAACTCTTCCTTGTAGCTGTCCTCAAGAATATTGCCTTGATTAAACAACGCAGAAATGGAAATGTTCCTGGTGGCGTTGCCAAACGTGTCGTAAGGCACTGCAGGAACCAAGGTTTCCTTGCCGCCAATTCGTGCAAATTCCAGAAGGGAGAATGGCGCAACAGTGCTCCAGAATTCTCGCCATGATTGGGGCTCCGCAATCACTCCGTCCATGTAGTAACCATTCGCTCGACAGAATTTCTGTGCCAAGCCAAGACGCACCGTATCAATGCCATTAACATTTGCATAGGCGCCAATACCATTCTTTTCGTCAAGAATTGTGTCAAGGAAGATTTCTGGTGCAAAGCTTGTGGATGAAACTAGCCCAGAAGAATAGCTCCCACCATCGCTAAGCTTTCTTACTTTCTTGCCCTTTGTCACCCATGCGCTAAGTGAGCGCAAATCTTGTACGCCTTGTCCGCTGTAAATATTTAAACCAAGTAGCACTAAATCTTGATAGAGATTTGGCGAGAAACTTTCAAGCTGCTGTTCCGTCACTGCAGCCAATGTATTCTCTGCACCACTATCAAAAGAGAAAGAAATCTGCGTGTCAGAACGCAATGAGAAAAGGCCCCATTCATCAACAAATTTTGGCGTGCGATTTAAACGAGGGCGTAGGCGAATGGTTTGGCGAGTCTTGCCACGGAAAACTAGTTGATGTCCACCATCAAGACTCACGCTATTTTGCTCGTCGTTTAGCCCATAGCCAAACGTACGAAGGTAGATCATGGTGATTTGCTGTGCATCATTATGAGTGCGCAGCTCAGCAGGAAGATCAACGATGGGTTCAAATTTAAACTGCCACTTATCTTTCGATGCAGCAATAAAACGAAGGTGGGTGTAAATATCAACTTCCTTGCCATTGCGAATGGCTAGCACATACTTTGCTCTTGTATAACGAGAGTCCCCTGGCTTCTTATAAAGCATCCAAAACATTGACGTACGATTGCGCACACCGTTGTCGCTATCTTTATGCCCTTGCATGTCTTCTTCTGCATATTTGCTTTGCCTTCCCTGAATGCGCTGGAAGATTTTGCTCTTAAAGCAAAAGTTAATAATGTCGCATTTAGTAGTGGCTTCGTAGCTAATTTCGTCAATCTTTGCAATACATTTCGTATTGAAATAGTCGTTCCAGTTGTCTTTGTTCTTTAGCTCGACTTCGGTCTCCCGCAGTTCTCTGGTGGCTTCGTCGTATCGCCGCTGCCAATCTTGCTGCGCAGCCGTTTCCGCTGGAATATCCCTTTGATTTCTGATAAGCTCGTCGATTGCACGCCGAATTTGACGCCGCTCTCGACGCATGGCCCGAAGCTCATCTCTTAAATTTGTGCTCGGAGACTGATCAAACAATCCTTCTTGAATCGCCTGAGGCATGAGCCTGCGAACAAGATCGTTAATCTGTCTACGGCTTTCTTTCTTTGCCGTAGTTTGATCACGAATAGCCTGTTTTTTCTCGGCGCGTCTATCTTTAAGGCGGTTAATCCTGTCTCTTTGGTTGTTAGTAAAAGGCCTTTCGCCTAGCAAATCTTGAATGGTGGAGTTAATATCTTCTAGTTCTTCGCGGCGAGCGTCAATAATCCTATTGCGCTCCCTCACGTCATCTTCCAAGTTATTAATCTGCCTATTTACATCTTGGAATGCCCCTGTCTCGTCTAGTAAATCTCTAAAGTCCCTGGAAGATATGTCTCCCCTCCTGATCGCAGAAGCTCTTAATATATTCTCATCTAATTGCTCTAGCCTTGTCGCGTATTGATCAATTTGAGCGGCAGTAGCCCCGCTAATCTTTTCGCCAAAAGCTATACCTTTTTCAATCTGCAATTCAGTAATAAGAGCCTCTAATTCTTTCTTTCTTGCCCTAAGTTCTTCGCCATTTTGTTGATAATTAAGAGTGCTATAGTCCTCTTCGCATAATACGCCAGGCTCAACGCATCTAAAAGTAAACTGTCCTTCTACATCGCTTCCATCGTTGATATTACTAGAGATCATTTTCAGCTTAGCCGCACCAAGCTTATACAAACTGGAAGAATCAAAAACAGTAATATAAGAACTGCGCAAATCAACTGCAGCTCTTTCTACGTCTTCATCAACACGCTTGCCATCCTCTTCATTAAAAACAATGGTCAGCTCGTGATCAACTGGCAATGACGGACGAATGCCAACAATAGGCCAGCTTGCGGGCCAATAGCCACCTCTTCCTGTCATGCTGATTCCGAGCAAGTCTCGTTCTTCTTTTCCCTCATCGTCTCTATCCTCAACTTGCACCCTGATTGGTACAACGTCATACACGCCCAATGAAGTGGCAGTGGTCGGGGAGAATGCTTGACTGAAACCTTCAGGCCTGCTTAGTCCAGACGTGTTGGCCTTGTACACTGCGTCCGTGGGAACAATACCCTCCCTCGATGGGTCATCAGCGTTCAGTGGCTCTGGAAAGCGATTATGGATGAAAGCAAGGCGTCCACCTTCTGGCTGCGCATAAAGCCAGAAGCGTTGAGCTGGAATATCCCGTAATGGCGTTTGCCCAAATGCCGTTCGACCATAACCAAATTCTTCAATGGGACCAGCGCCGACAACAGTAAGCATCTGCATAAACTGGCGGGAGCCAAGGCTATGCACTGCAGACCAAACCAGTGAAGTATTAACTCTTACGCCACCAGCAGAATTCTCCGAAACATTGGTATAAATAAGATTAACTGGATCTCCATAGCGGGCAACTTCCTGAAAAGAATTGAAGCCGTATCGAGGGGCAAAGAATAAATTCCTGCTCCGGCGTCCCATCGTTGCACTGGGAGCTTCTGGCTTCGGAGCAAGCAATGCAGCGCCAACTTGCGCCAAGGTGCCAACAATAGTAAGAATGAGCGCAACAGTTCCGGCTTCCAGGCCGTTTCGTACGTCAAGAACAGTGCCTTCTTTGTTGTCGCGATAATTTAATCGGGCTAAATAAAACTGCCAATATTCTTCTTCCGAAATTTGAAGAGCATCAATCAGAGCGCGTTCGTAAGGAAGGAGGCGTCTCATTCTTTGATATCAGGCAGCATTTTGAACAGTTTTAGCGATGGAAAAGACGATGACCACCATGATCGCCCTCCTCGTGAAACTGTAAGTATTCCCCCATCATAGACCACTCCCACTGCCACCTCACCTCCTGGCCTTGGAAGAATAATTGCCACGTTGCCATCCTCTTTTTCTCTTGTTCTTTTGCCATTGTCAAACAACCATCGAATGATTCTTTTCATTGGCAAATTACCGGAATCGTATTCATCATATGCCCAGCGAAACTCTTCTTCATAATCATGAAGGCCAAGACGCCGCCTTGCTTCGCAAACAAGCATAAAGCAATCAGTTTTGCCTTCGCCTTCGCAAAATCGGGCTCTACGCTCGTACGAAAGGCCAATTAAATCATTAATCATCGCAGGCTAATTTCTGCATTCAATGGCAAGAATCCCACATTCTTAGAGGAGAATGTTTGCCTTGGGAATGATGCTCCAACACTATCCATTGCACTCCTAAAGCGCAGTTCTACAGTGGTATCGTCGAAAGATGCTCCGACGCCAACGTAAAACTCTTCATATTCAGCGGTTTTTGTGTAGCCGCTGTAGTCGAGGATAGAGCCAGTTGTTGCCATCCACACAGTCTTTAAAGACAGCTTACTAAGACGATTTCCTTCTCCATTTTCAACAAGGGCAATAGTGAAAGCGCTATGAGGAAACAAAACGCGCAATAGGCTATTTTCTCCATTCAATGAAGACAATGCTCCCTCCACGCGGAAAGGGGCATGGCGATAACTCGGTGATGCTGATCCGGGAATGGCTACGGAAGATGTGCCGCTGTTGAAGAAATAATTTTGGTAGTAGTGCGATTGACCGTTGGCCGTTTCAATAAAAAGGAAGTGAGCAATGTGAACGGAGGTTTCCATTATCAAGCGCCGGAATAGTCAAGCTCGCCAATCAGTCTCACTGTAACAGTGCTTCGCCCATTGAATACACTCTCAACTTGCGGAGGCTCTGCATATTCCCAAAGAATACTGGTTGGAGCTTGTACAACGCCTTTAAGCGTTGTGCTCATACCAGAAAACACATCATCTGGAAGAGTGAAGCGTGAATAGTTCCCAAATTGACCATAGTAATGATCAAGAATAGCCTTCGTGTTTACGTCGCTAATGTTTTCAAATTGCAAATCAATGGCATGACCAAACGAGCGATTGCCAAACACTCGCTTAACAGTGACTCCTGAAAGGCCGCGATAAGTTTTAGTGGGAAATTGCCCTGGAGAATAAGACCGCCCTGTTGGGCGAATAGAAGGAAAAACTGCCATTAGCGAATACCAATGCTAGAGCGAGTGGAAGGGCTTTGCTTAATTTTATCGAGGGTCATTGACATACCTCGTTGAGCACCACCAGCAATGGAAGCACGGCGAGTTTCTGCCATTGCCTGCTCTAATTGTTCGCGGCTAACGTATTCTACGCCATTGATCTTAGTGGTTTCAAAGTTCATGCTGAGAGAAGGCGTCTGAGGCATGCCTGGAGCGCCATTGCCCATCATGTCGCGAGCAGAACGTCCACCAAGCTGCACTGGAATGGAGCGACCATCAGGGAGGGGCACAACGGCTTCGTTGTACTTGCCTTCGCCTATAAGGCTAAGCGTGGGGCCTGTGACAATGCCGCCATTAGCAAATGCAGGTGGCGCGAACGGCATGGAGCCTGGCGCTCCACCTCCTCCAAGGCCTCCTGCATATTGACGTATTCCGGGAAGGCTGTCCGAAATGCCTCCTCCGCTGCCGGCTGGATTACCTCCTCCACCAAGACCGGCAAACAGTTTTGCAATGCCAATGGCGATGTAAGTGGCAATCATTTGCGAAGCTGCCTGAGACAAGGCTTGCCCCACGCTTTGCAAGAAGCTTGCAAACACTTCTTTGGCAGTGGCAGTGCCAGAAATCATGCTTGTAATGCCTTCAGTGAGCATATTGGCAAAGGCTCCACTCACGCCATTGATTGCTCCTTGAATACTCTCAAAAACAGCTCTGAGCTGCATTGCAGTGGTTTCAACGTTAGCAAGTTGAGTGGCATAATCTTGGTCTCCATATTGCTCCATTGCTTGCTCAAAGACGCCAGCGGCGCTACCAGTAAAACCGGCTCGCAATCCTCCACCAATAACTCCTAAACCACGCTGCGCTTCAAACAAACCCTTCTCTTTTTCAAGAAGCTTGCCATTCTCAATACGAAGTCTTATTTGCTCCCTCAAGTTGTCAATGTCTGATTGAATCAGCTTTTGCTCGTCTGCTTTAAGTTGAGCAATTTTTTCTTCAATCAGGAAATTAGCCTCTTGCTCAGCAGTAAGCTCGCCATATCCTTGCTTTAAATTACCAAGAAGCATTTGCTGCTTGTCAATTTCCATGTTTTCGTTGCGCAATGCATCGACAAATGGCTTTCTAAGTTCAAGCTTTGCTCCTTTGATGGCAATGTCTCTTTGCTTTTCAGCTATAGCCAAGCCATTGGCAAGCTTCACTTCTTGATCTTTAATAGCAAGAGCCTTGTCGGCTGCACTTAAATTATCATTTTTAATTTTTTCCGATTCAAGGCGGAATCGCTCCTGCAATTCTGCTCTTTCAGTTTCCAGAGTAAGCTCAGCGAGTTTAATATCGTAAGAAGTTTTAGAAAGTAAATTGGCCTGCAATTGCTGGTCTAATACTTGTTTTTCGGCCTCAAATTGTTGCTTAATAAAATCAAGCTGACTTCTGTTGTAGGTGTCAAGCTCTTTTCCTTTCTTTTTCTTCCCATCGCCTTCGCCAGGTGGAATCGGCGCAAGCGTTGCCTGCTGTTGCATTTGCTGATCTTCAAAAGCAATTTGCCTTTGTCGAAAAGCAGCCTCTGATTGAAGGCGCTGAGCCTGCGGAGCAAGTGCCATCGCCTCACTACGCTTTACATAAAGTGGCCCGCCTGGAGCCTGTTGAGAACGAATAGCGCCAAGTTGCTGAAGTTGACCAAGTTCTTTTTGGCTCACTGGAACAAGCCTGTCACCACCTGGCTGTTGCGCACCTGCTCTTCCCGAGATTTGGCCAATAAGTTGATATGCAGATTGTGCTTGCTGTTCTGCTGCCCGTGCCTCGGTTTGTGACATTGAGCGAATTGCCTGTGCCGCTCCTAATGCTTTCGCCTTAGTATCGGCCAATGCTTGATTCATGCTCATAAATTTTTCAATGAGCATGCTGATGCCAACAATTACAAGACCCACCCCAGTGGTGGCAAAGAAGGTGCGAAGCGTAATGCCAGCCGTGCGAATAGAAGCCGCAGTAGTTTGAGCTGTAGCGCCAGTGGCAGCCATCATGCCCCTAAAAGCGCTCAACGTGCTAGTCCCTGTAGCCACGCGAGCATTGAAAATTAAAAGCTGCAATGCATTGGCGGCCCATAGTCCACGCATTACATTCAGCGCAATATTAATTGGCAATGCAATTGCATATAGACGCGCAAGATAGCCAACAATGGGATTGCCGGCAATTTGCAGCAGCACCTTGCTCACTTCCAATGCAATGCCAGCAAACTGACCAAACTGTTCAATTAATCCTGAGATATTTTGCCCAATACCTTCAAAAGCAGGACGTAAACGCTCAAGCTCTTGTGCAATTGCAAAGCCACCACTGGTTTGGGCCGTGGCTCCAGTAAAGAAAGCGTTAAAACCATCAGAAATCTGCTTAATGCCGCTAGTCAACGGCACGACCACGCCATTCAAGAATCCTACGGCGACGGGCTCAAAGCTCTCATACAAAAGAGCCATTGAGTTTTGCATGCGATTAATGACGCCTTGGAATGTGCGCGCTGCGCCTTCTGCGCCAGGCCCAAATTCCTGCTTCATTACAATGCCTACATTCTTGAGTAAGGCGACCATTGCCTGCCCTTTATAAGCGCCATCTTCCAATGCCGCAGAAAAGTCCTGAATGGCTTTTGGTCCTTCAAAGCCAGCGGCCTCTGCAAACAACGCCATGGCACCAGGTAGCACATCACCCAACTGCCCCTTAAGCTCTTCACTCATCACCTGGCCCTTGCTTGCCATTTGGGCAAAGGCATAGTTCACTCGATCCACTTTGTCTGCGCTCATGCCGAACGTAGCTGCAGCCTGCGTAATGCCAGTGAACAAATCCCTAATTTCATCTCCGCTAAAACCAGCCGGAGCCATGGAAGCATAAAGCTTGGTAAAGCCATCTCGTGCCGATTGCAAGGGCACGTTGTACTTGTCAACTAAATCAAGGATGAGCTGGTTAGAAGCAGCGGCCTCTTCCGCAGTAGGAGAAATTGCGCCAAGAGTATTGCGGAAGTTTTGAAGCTGACTTACAGCCGCTCCTACTTCTGCTGGGAAATTTTGAATGAACGCAAGCATTTTATATGCCTGACCAAATAGTAAAACCTGCTTGGTGGCAAAGGCAAATTCACTGCCCAGTTCACGAATGACGCCTGCACCAGGAAGATTCATTCCTCCCATCGCACGCCCGAATCCTCCCATTCCCCCACCGCCGCCGCCTCCGCCACCTCCGGGGGGAACTGCACCTCCGCCTCCAAACATGCTGCTTTGAGCAGTAATTTGGCCCAATGGAGAAGAGGGATAGTGCATTCCCGACATAGGGAATTGCCCCATAGAGCCACGCCCAAGCATGCCACTCATTGGGAATTGGCCCATCGACCCACGCCCCATCATGCCGCTCATTGGGAACTGCCCCATGGAGCCAATAGGCGAAAAAGGTCCAATGGGAAGGCCCAGTGTTCTATTTGCTTTATTAAGCATGTAAGACGCTGCCCTGCTAAGGGGAGCATTTTCTCCTCCAATACCAGGAGCTTGCAGCGCAGGAAGGCCTGCAAACATTTGCCTCGTCATACGAGACGCACTTGTCTGTCCAGCAGCAGGCAATAAATTCTGACCTCCTATAGGAGCCCTTCCTCCAAACATTTGCTCTGGAGACTGAGTGAGAGCGCGACTGATAAGCTGAGTAATGCCGCTTCCAATTTTGCCTACCCACGGATTAGAAGCATTTACGGTTCGCGTGTAATCAGAAAAGCTTTCGGCAATGCTTTTCAATAAAGGATCAAAAGCTTTGGGTCCATTAAAGCCAGGAAGTCTAAAGCCCTGAGGAAATTGCTCTTTAAAAGCTGCTTGGCGGTTTGCTGCACCAACAAGATCAGTGGTAAGTCTGCTCTCAGGCATCATCCGCAACATGCGTTGTGCTGCGCGAGGATTTTCCGTGAGATTCGCAATCCTGTCCAACATCTCGTTGAGGTTGGGCATCGAGCGAGCGGCGCTCGTTTTGGCTTGCCCCCTAATAGGGCGCAGCCTCATCTGTAGGTCTTTAAGGCTGTCAAAGACAGCATCCGCAATCCCATTGCTTTCTTCTACAAGCTTTTTGGCTTGCGCAACCAAATCTTTGCGACCTCCACTCGGAGTGCCACCAAGATCCCGAATAATTTTCTCAAGACCCGCTGTGTTATATCCTCCTTTGCTTAATGACCCCTTTTGAAGGCGAGCTAAAATTGCCTGTTTAGCAATATTCTCTTGCGCTTGCTGCACACCAAAGGCCTTTCCGGTGAGACCTTGCTCGCGCATGAATTTTTCTAAACCCGCAGCGCCTTGAGGGCCGCCAGAAAAAGCGCCACCAGAACTCGCCCTAATCTTTCCGCTTAATTCATTAAGCTTGCGAGCTAATGTATCAGCTTTCGCGATTTCTGCCGATAAGTTGGTTTCAATATTTAGACGATAATTACGCCTTCTGATATTAGTGCCAAGCGCATTTAGCTCGTTCTGAACAGAACGACGATCAAACTTTACCTGCACTGGAATGCTATATCCAGCAGCAGCTTGCCCTAATCCTGCTAATTGTTGCCTAAAAAATCCCAGGTCAAGACTTACCTTAAGCTTCAGTTCGGCGTCTTGAGCTGCCATCTTAATTTTTGCTTACTTTCCCTTCATTCTATAATCATTGCTCTTGATTACGTCCGCTAAAAGCCTTCATCTCATCAGCAAGCAATGCAATCACCCGCCCGTCCATTCGCCTTGTTTTCATTAAGCGTTGAAGAACGATCAAGCTTGCGTCAGTCACTCCATCATCTTTCTTGATTTGCTTTGTATCAAACGGCAAGAAATCTTCAGGCTTTACCTTGCTCTTTTTGCCTATTAGCAGGCCTGCCGCCATTGTGCCAAACTTAGCAATGGCAACACTGCCAACATTGTATTTTGCGATGTCATGCCTATCTAAATACTTAAGCGCACGCTTGACATCATCGAGCGTTTGGAGGCCAAAGCTTTTGGCGCTCCACCGCTCATCATTGAAATCCGATGCAGAAAGTCGAAAATAAATTTCGTTCCAATCTGTCAGATTCTTAAGCTGTTTTCTGGCTTGCGCTTCAAGCCTTTCTGCTATTGAGGAGAAGTCCTCTTCGTTGCTTTTTTTGCTGTAATGGCCTCCTGTGTCTCTGCACTTTGCTCTTCAGCAATGAATTCAACTACTTTTGCAATAATTTTACGGGGCAGAGTTTTTGTGTCTTCCATTTCCCAATCAAAAAGATCTTGCCATTCACCATCAACAAGTCCTTGCCCACGAGAGCGGATAAACGCAGTGACCATGCGAGCATTCGTGGCCTCCACCGAAGACCCGCTGGTGATCATGGCCAACGTTTCTTCCGTAAACTCAGAAAGCAAATCAGCCTCTGAGATTACCTCTCCACTTTGAAGCAATGAGAACGCTTCGTCAATGGAAATATTGCGAGACGTAGCAATGCGCTTAGCGAGCTGCACGGCGCGAATGGTGGCCTGGCTTTGCAGCTTGCTAATTTCCTCTTGCTCAATAGATTCAGCAACAAGCCAGCTACCGTATTTCTTTAGACGGATTTCAGGCAGCAGCTCAAAATAACCTTCAGTTTTAGTCTGAACTAGAAAGCTGTACTTGCTCATGATCCAAGATGTTTAGCAATGCATTGAACACCTTCACTCGCTCATGGGAAGAGCGAAACTCTGGTGGCACTTCAATCAGCATTGAATGATTGTCGTTGCTTATTCTAAGGGTGTGTTCGCGGCAGGAAATAAGACAGAGGATTCCCACCTCCAATGCAGTGCCGTCAATAAGACAATTAATTGCATGCGCTGTATTGTCTTCGCTCCATAAATAGTCAATTGTCATTTGTTCAGTGCTGTGCGTATCCGCATCTTAAGCTCCTTGCTCACTTGACTACTGCCAAACAAATCCTTTTGCTGAAATACATCCGTCCATTGACGTGGGGAAAGGTTGGTACTTAGTCCCTCGTGAACATACCATGCATAGCCGCGTCCACTGCTATTTTTGGCATCCCAGTCCCATGATGCAGTGATATCAACACCACCTTGCGAGATAGAAAAACTGTCACGCCCGCTTCTGTAAAGATCTCCCAAGTCAAAGATATTACGAGGACTTGTGACTACTTCTCCGCTTTTGCGTTCTGTTTCGCCATCGTAATTCCATCTATCTTCTAAAAATTGATCGCGAAAATAATCGTTCACGTCAAAACGTGTCCACGTTTCAAACGCTTTGATAAGTTTCTTTTCAATGTTTCCAGGATTGATAAGCTCGCCCCCGACGATGGTTCCGCTCATGGCGCTATTAGATTACGAAGAATTAAATCAGGAATTAAGAAGCGGCAGCGCTCGTAAGCAATATCATCGCCAGGGAAAAATCGTGGCGTGGCATCTGGAAATCTGCGCACCATCCTGTCCATTGCTAAAGCAAGCGTATTGCTATTAGGCGTATATTGCACTAACACTACCTCCCAAACTTGCGTCACCTTGACCGTGCCTCCCAATGGAGAACGAGGCGCAAGTTCAGGGAACTCTCGCATGGTCACTTCCAAGCCTTTCACTTTCCATTCTTTTGGCACGCTTTGCCTGCCCACTACATACACAGCAGGAAGCGTGGACGCATTAGGCAATGTGTAAGTGCCAATCAAATTGGGCGATGCAGAAAGCAGTTCTGTAACTGTTTCACGCAGTTGAGAAATGTTCATTAAAAAGCCTGTCCCCGTAGGGACAGGCTAGCGAATTAACAATGGAAGAATGATCAGCTATTAGGAGCAGTCGGGATAATGCTGCCAGTCTCAGAAGCATTCTGGTGAATGCCAATGCGACCACGGCTGGTCAGATCAAAGGTGACTTCCACGAGGTTATCAGCAGGATAGCTCTCGTTGTAGTTCATCACGCAAGCAACAAATGCCACCCGGTCATAGTAGTAAGTGTTGCCTGAAGCGCCCAGTTGCTTATTGATTTCCACGTACACTTCGTGGTTCTTGTCGTAACGACTAGCGCTAACTGCTTGGAAAGCTTCGTCAAAGCTGTTGGGCAGGAATACAGTGCCATCAACGTCCTTCTGGAAGTAGGAAGTGATGGAAGCAGTGGCTTGGCTGGTAGTGATCACGCTATCAGCGAAACCGCCACCGCCCAGCAGGTAGAATTCTTGGTTGCCATCGTTAAAGGCAACAGAAGCAGTGGTGGCTGCTTGCAGAGTGTAGAGAGTGGGAGCGCCGCTAACGGTGAAAGTAGCGCCAGACTGAGTGATGATGGGACGGGAAGTGCCACCAATAGAGCCCACGCGGACAATCACGTCCTGGCTCTTCACTAGCTCAGTGGGATGGTAGAGCATTAGAAAATCCTCAATGGGAAAGAAGAGAGTTAAGCGTTGTCCACGCTTCCTTTGCCAATCAGTCTAAAAATACCCCTGACTGGCGTGCCTAAAAATTGCCAATAGTGAATAGCAATTTGTTCATTAGGCAACAATTCAAACCTTCCTTCTCTTCCATTGATTGTTGCCTGAGCAGAATCACCAACAGTTACGCCAGACAAAGTAAGGGGGCTGGTCATCCTGCCTTCCATGTAGACGGCAGTCATGTCAGCCCCAAGTAGTTGGTCGTAACGCGGATTGTTTTTCTGCTTCAGCGTGGCGTAAAAAGTAACGCCTGTCGCCACTGGAATGTAATTACCAGTTTCGCTGTCAAGTGCATATCCAGATGCCACACTAAATACCAAAGTGGCATTTGCAAGTGGCTCCAGGAAATTGCTCACACGACAAACCCAACGGAAGAAAGAGGAAGATTATTGGTCATTCGTTTAAACTCCTGACCGTATTGAGTGGCATCAAGCCCCTCGCCATATACTTTGCCGTCAGTGGCACCAATTTGAATGCCCATTTGAGCTAGTTGAATGGCAATGATATGAGCAGCAAGGAACTTTACTGCCCTATCAGTTTGATCCCCGAACACATCAACAGAGGCGTCATAAGCAGCTTCCGTGATGGCACCATTCACGATGCCAGATGGATGTGGACTGAATTCAGGAAAGCGCTCAAGGAAGCTTGCATAGGTGACTGCCATAATCAGGCCTTCCCAATGCGAATAGCTTCAATGCGCTTTGCAATGGCATTCCTCACGCGGACGCGCCCTTCAATTTTCTTCCAATCGCCCAGACGGTCTGGATCATGGATGAGTTCAATGGCGCGAATAGCTTGCGTAAGGGGAAGTTCGCTAAGGCTTTGAACATTTTCAGGCAGATTTTCTACCATCACTTGTTCTTGCATTTCTTCAATGGCGCCAATAGCAAGAAGCTTTTTGACAGTGCCGTTTTCCTTCGCTTCCTTCCATTTTTCATCAGGGATTTCCTGATTAAGACCAGGCGTCAGTTGAATGAGCCCACTCTTGGTAATAATGCCAAACCCTGCATCACGAGGGGGATTTTCAAGTTCGGGACGATAAGCAATGAGCATTGTTCAAGAAAAACAATTGCACATAGCTTAACGTCCCTCTTCTTGATTAACTATCCTCAGGCGGAAGCCTGAACGTAGATCATGCTCTTGGGATAGTACAGAGCAACGCCACCAACGCGGGCATGAGCGGGAACAATGAATTCCAGACCACGCTGTTGAGGCGGGAACAGCTCAAGAGGCTGAGGAATGTGCAGTTGCACTTTCTCAGGATCACGCTTGTACACAACCATGCGGTCAGTGTTCAGCACGCTGTTGTCAGCTTCCAACTGGTTGATGGGCTCAACGTTGCGGATGTAGGGGTTGGTACGCAGGAAGTATTCCAGCACAGTCACGTCCGAAGAATCGGAGTTGCGAGTGGTGCTGATCTTGTTGTAATCTGCGTAGGACAGCAGAATGGTGTCGGGCTGTTCCTTCATCTTGGAGCCGTTGATGATGGCAGTCACGCCATAGTTCAGCAGTTCCAGCATTTCTTGGGCAGTGGTGCCAGCGGTGGTGAACCACTTATCAGCAGCAACAACGTCCACGGTGGAGTTGTTGAAGAAACCAGCCAAGCCCACAGTGCTTTCACCGAAGAAAGCAAGGCTTTCCACTTTCTCTTCATAGGCACGACGCACAGCAGCAGCACGACGCTGCTCCAGAGCGATGTTGGCCATTTGAGCAGCACGCAGTTCCTGCACGGTGTAACCGAAGCTACCGCCGAAGGAACGAATGTTGATGCTCTTCTCCACTTGGCTGATGTCGGCACGGGGCAGATCATCGGCGGCATCCGCAATCAGACGGAACTCACCAGTGGAGTCCATGATGCGGTAGGTGAAGGTTTGAGCACCAGGGCCAGCTTCGCTGGTCACAGGCAGCACAGTCGGATATTTGATATCCGCATACTGCACTTCAAACACTTGGGGGCGGATGTACTCAAGCTGACGCTCAAGAAACAGGCCCGCGTCATCCATACGGAATTCAGACATTTTTAAGAGCCTCCTATCAAGAATCAGCAGAGAGGGTGAAGCTCGGACCATTCAGCTCCAGCACAGCGAGGCCGCTGCCGGTGGTGGAGGTGAGGAAACGAGCGTTGGCCAGGCGAACAGTCTTGCCCGATGCAAAAGCATGGGAGAACTGACCAGCCTTGCCAGTGCCACTGGCGGAATACAGCACACGCACGGGCGATGCGGGAGTAACAGCGCCAGTCACGTAGACGGCCACTGCACCTTCGTTAGCCACGTTCATAGCTTGCTGATTCTTCACGCCAGGACGGCTGTTGGCGTCCAGAGCAGTTTCATCAACATAGGTGAGGACGTTAACGCCCAGCACAGTGTCAGAAGCGCCAGAAATGGTAGTAGCAGAATTGCCGACAGTACCAGCGGTGTTATACACAGCAAGGTTACCGAAAGCAACAACTGCGCCAGTCTCATTGACATAGGTGCCAATGGTATTGTCGCGGATGTCAGACAGTTGACCTTCCAGCAGTGCAGTTTGCGCCAGAGCGTAGCTCTGTTGCACGCCACCAGCGGAGGCAGTGCCCGAAGCAGAGAAAGTTACGGCCATAATTACTTAGCCTCCTTGGAGATGGAAAGAGGCTTCTTCCATGCATTCTGCAGCATGTCCATATAGGACGAAGGTGCAGACACAGGAGAAGCAATGGAAGCTACGGCTTTACGCAGCTCATCAGTGGTAGCGGAATCTTTGCGACCCTCAGAGAGAGTGTCAAACATTGCCTGCACGTAGTCGTCGCTCTTCTCAGAAAGATCAAGCTCGTCACCACGCACTGCCTTGATGGAGTCAACCATCACTTCGCGAGCAGTTTTGCCAGCGAAGTCATAGGCGGCATCGAGAACGGGCTTAGCCTTCTCGACGAGAGCAACACGCTCTTCCACCATGGAATCAAGATTGATTTCCTTGGCGGCAGCCAGTTCAGCGTTCAGTTCTTCAACCTGCTCAGCCAGAGCATCAGCGCGACCCTCAGCGGAATCACACTTGCCCTTCATTTCCTTATGCATGGCGTCCATTTCGGACTTCATGGAATCGGCGGCGGCTTGCAGCTCGTCGTACTTCTTCTTCATGTCCTCGTAGGACATCTTGGCGTCTTCGCGTTCTTTAGTGATCGCAAGAGCAACGCTCTCCGTCACTTCAAACTCGGCGCCGTCGAAAACGACTTTTGCGCTCATAGTTGTAGTTTCCTCAATGGAAATTAGGGAAGGATCAGCAGCATCTTGACGATCAAGATGAAGCTTCACTTGCGGGCCAGCGCGGCCCCGACGAACAACGGCGATGTGATTACCAAGGATTTCCTTTTGGATGCCATCGTAATGTTCACCGCTATCAGTAACGCCAGGCGTTGGATCATAGTTGACCCTATAGCCAGCGCTTACCTCACGAGCATCACCACGCATGATGCGTTCAATGGTGTCTTGGTCGGTGATTGTCATCACCGCCTTAACAAAGCCATTGTCATACACCACTTCAGTGCCGCTAAATCCTACTTGGTAGTCTTTAGTATTTTCGGCATCGAGAAGAACTGGTGGGTGCTCCGAAGTGATTGCCTTGCCCGCAAAGGAAGCAAGACTATCGGGAGACGCCACTTCCATTTCGGGCCTGTATTCACGACGCACAGAACCATCAGCATCTGTATAGAGCTGAATGCCAGTGCGAGCAATGGAGGCCCACGCCCGAAGATAGCCCTCAGGCGTCACCTCATATTTCTCAATAGGAGAGAAATCGTATCGGCAAGATGTGGTGCTCATATACTCACTTTACCAATAAACTTAGTTTATTATAAAAACAACTATTCAGAACTGACTAGGAAAATGATGCTCCTTAGGAAAAGCAACGCAGACGTGCTTAAGATGCCTCATCAACAAGCCCGTCTTCTCATTGCTTCTCGCATCAAAGAGGCCCGCCTTAACAGCGGGCTTTCTCAGAAGGACGTAGCAAACGCGCTGCACACTAGTCAAAGCTCATATTCACGAATGGAACGCGCTGAACTGGCTCCCGACTGCGTGCAAATTCGCACTCTTAGCGGCCTTTATGGAATTAGTGTTCTGTGGCTGATGGGCTACCCCTCGTTCATTGTCAATGCCAAGCGTGAATGATCAATCTTCGTCATCGTCGTCTTCTCCGCGAATGTCACGAAGCTGGTCTTCAATGCCTTCCATGATGTAAGACTTTGCCATTGCCTCAATTTCAAAAGTGAGGAATTTAGTTGGCTCAAAATGAGGGTCAGGCTTCTCGTAGACGCTCATCACATAGATGTGAGTTTCATCAAGCCTGCCATTCTTGAAGCATTGCTTTTCTACTAACTCCCATCGCGAAGTGTTGCGATGCTCATTAGAAGAAAGGATGGAAAGTGCCTGCAAAAGACCAATGCCTTCGTCTTCTTGCTCGATTACGCGCACGTATTCGCTCATTGGTCTGTGTTACGACTTTCCACCATTTTAATAATGCGATTTGCCCACGCCCTACCAGCATCGCCTCCCCATAGAAGCCATGCAATGTAGCCCGCGTCATCTTCACCTCCGCTTTTGTTCTTTTCATGGCGAGAAAAGAATGCAGACATGCGTTTGATGGTGGCGTAACTGATCTTGCTGCCACCAGCTAAATCACCAGCCCTGGCAACGCCACTGCCAATGCCCTGCTTACCCGCCTCCTGCGTCGTCAAGCCGCCTTTGCCGTGCTTCTTGCGTAGTTCCAAGCCGCGACGGGCAGCGCTTCTTACGGCAGCAGGAGGGGCGAAACTTTCAGCGTCGCCCCTCAGCGCTTTTTTCCGCAACTCCCATCCATTTCTTCTTCCTCTTCCTCCTCTTCGCCAATCATCTCCTTAAAGAAGCCCATGTAGTATTCGTCGCTCATATCTTCTTTCGGCTTGCGCGTCATACCAGCTTCAGACAGTGCGATTGCTAGTGCTTGCTTCGGGCTCTTTACTGCCTCGCCACTGCTGCTCTTCAGCTTGCCTCCTTTAAACTCGCGCATTACGTTGGCAATCTTTGCCTGCTTCTCTTTCTTGGTCATGGTTCAAATGCTTTTATTAAGCATAATCAATGGATGAATCCTATCGGAGCAGTGGCAATGTTCATGCCAGGGAAAAGCTTGTCACGATACAAAACCATGCCAGTAATGAGACGCTCAGCAATGAAAGCCAGCGCTCGCTTGTCATAGCCCCCAATGCGAAGAAACTGCTCTTCGTGCTTATGCCAAATAGGAGCAAGCGCAACAAACAATGCGCTCATAAATTGCTTGTATTGAACATTGCCTCCTCTGGCCATATTGCAGCCAATAAAGCTATTTTGCTTCCAAATGGCATCAATTTCTTCGCGAGAAAAAATCCAGCTTCCAGAATCGGCAAGTTCTCTAGTGATGGCAGGAGCATCAAAAGCAGAATGTCCGCCGTAAAACTGCTGCTCTAACGTGCAGCTAAATAATGCAGGCTCTGGAAAGTACAACGTATTTTCTTCGTACCATTGGTCTTCTGGTTCCAGCCAGTTGCGCCTGTACTGCGCATTGCCAATGTTATTTTCATTCGCGTTGAGAATCATCCAGGAAATACAAGATAATTCTCCCCATCGACTATTCAGCCGCGAAAGGGAAGCATTCTCATCGTCAAATACATAGCCTGCTGAACGGAGCGTTTCGCGCTCCTCGCTAGACAAAGCATGCGCTCCTCCCATGATGGGAACAATGCGAGAACGCGCTTCATAGCGCACTTTCTCGCCAGGAATGCATACGGCGTAAATTGTGCAATCAGACGGCTGCATAAACCTTCCTCGCTGCCCATAGTTCGTTGTAATTATTCACGCCTTTGGCGCCAAGACCAGTTAAATCGCCGCCTCCTGCGGGTTTGCTCCAGGCCATGATCGTACCATCAGGCAAGACAAAGCCCCTATTCTTCTGTCCATACGTGGGAGTGAGTTCCAGGTAGTCACCGTAAATAAAATTGGCTTGGCTTCCATTGGAAGCAAGCGCCTTGCCCAATAGCGTTGGGCCAGTGGGACACAGTGGCGTGATGCCATAGTATTGCTCTGTGCAATTTGCCACAATCATTTCAATGGCAGTTTGCAAAGCCTTGTTGTCGGGCTTGGAATAGAGCACAGTCGTGGCGCACGCCCAACTGGTGTAGCTAAAACGCTGGATATCTCGGAATGCCAAGAATTCAATGCGATCTCCAAGATCCACTGCATTAAAGGCCCTCACGCCAATATCAAAATACCAACCACCGAGTTTGTTTAACAAGCAGAATCGGCCAAGGTCTGCTTTGTAAGAGAATGGAACCAGGCAATCATACGCCCACACCACTTCGTCTCCATAGTTTTCAGCAATGAAAGCACGCAATGAAGCATCGCTGTAAATGACGTGCTCCGCATCAGGAAAACATGCGTCAATGGTGCTAGTGGCGTGCTTAAGGAACGGACTAAGCTGCTCCGTTGGATCAGTGGAAAGAAAGATTTGTGAAATCTGCATGGCAATCAAGCAATCTTTGCGGGAGTTCCAAAGCCTTTAAATTCAGGCTCGACAGGCTTTGCAGCAAGCGTTTCGCTCACTGCATCCTTAAGCTGTTGCTGAATATAAGGCCAGGTAAAAGGCTCCTCATGAAGACGGTTGTAACACCATTGCCCATGTTCCTTGAGAATGTCACGATTCTCGTAATAGTAAGTGAGGATGTTCGCTGCGCATTCAGGGTCGGGCAGCATGCGCTCTAAACCATAGTTCCTATCTGTTTCACTGGCATTGCATTCAATGCGAGGCAGCTCATCAAAGATTTCAGCCAAGCTTGTATGATCAGGAACCACTTGCGCCACGCCAGTGGCACCATGCTCTGAGTTGACCAGGCCCCATCCTTCGCCAATGCAAGTGTTAATGCCAATATCAGCAGCGTTATACACTTGATTAAGTTGTTCAATGGGAAGACAATTGTCCACTGAATAGTGTGGACTGGTCAAAATAAGTTTACTGGTCGGGTCAAAGCCTTCGTCACGCGCCACTCGTTTAAACAGCGGAACAAGTTCCCATCCCAAATCCTTGCTGCCCATATTGAGCCATAGACGAGCATCGTCTTTGTCTTTGGCAAACTTAATAAATGCCTTGATGGTCAAATCAATGCGCTTGCGTGGTTGATTCCTGTTGCCATTGAATACGACAAACACATCTTCTGGTACACCAAGCTTTTTGCGGCATTCTTGCTTGTCGAGAGGAAAGAACTTCGTGAAATCGGTGCCATGGCCAATGATGCGCACGGGCTTTGTATAGCCCATAAGCTCAAGTTCTTTCTTGGCGAATTCCGTGTAAGTGGCGAGACCGTCCCATTCCATCATTGGCTTGGCCAGATCTGGGAACAAACCGTAAGAGTCGATGGGCGTGTAGACGAACCATTTGAAGCCAAGCTGCTCCTTAAGAGGCTTTGCTTTTTCCCACAAGCTAAGAGCAATCCAAATGTCATTGGTCACCCACACCAGATCGGGCTTCACCGTTTGGATGATGCTTGCAATACGGTGAGAACCAAAAGGATCATTGCCGTGAAGCATCGCTGGATAGACATTGTAATTTTTCGCCTCTGGATGAGGGTCGCCATGGTAATTCACGGCAAGCACGCTCACTTCATGCTCTTCTGCCAGCGCAGGAAGCAAATATTGTGCAACGCGACCAAATCCTGTTTCTACAAACGCATCGCCACAGTAAAGAATGCGAGCCATAGCCATCCTTGAATCTTCGTCATCTTAAGGGGCTTTTATACTGACGGCAAAAGGAGGCTAGATGATTCTTCCAGAGGGTTCAATTCGTTTCTGTATTAGTACGTGCAAGAAGTTTGCTCCGCATACCATTCCCGTCATTATTCCCAGCTTGCTTGCTGCCGGCTTGAAGCCAGAGGAGATTTTAATTGTCAATGGTGGGCAAACTGTCAGGGCTTTTACCAGCTACAAAGACGTGCCAATGCTGCTGACGCAGCAAAATTCCTTTGAATACACACCGCTCATTGAAATTGTTGAGCATTCAATGGAAAGCCAATATTGGTTCCTTTTGCACGACACCTGCATTGCAGGGCCAACTTTTAGGCAGCTTGCTTACGAACCTCCCGTAGAGGCGCCTGAGAAAGTGGCGATGAAGCATACGCCCTCCATGAGCATCGGCCTTTACCGCTACGACTACCTCATGGCTCACAAGGAGCGCTTGATGACCATTAAAAATACAGATAGCTCACCAGAAGCTTTGCAGCAATGGAAGCAGTGGGGAGTGCCAAACGAGGATTACATGCTTTGGAAGCTTCAAGACGTACCGTGCCACATTTACCATCCAGACAAACACGGTCCTGACGAATGGAATTATCAAGGACACGCAGACCCCTACGGCACTGGCATGCAGCGCCGCATTGAATACTTCCCTCAGTTAGAACTAGCCAAAGCCAAAAGTAATTGGCAAGGCGTACAGCCCCACCTTTGTATTGACATCTGATGAAGCGCATTGCAATTATTGGCGGAGGCTGGGTGGGATGCCATTTAGCAATGGCTTTTCGCGATGAGGCAGAAGTGACGCTGTACGAAAAGAACCATACGCTCATTTCGGAAACGTCCTTCATCAATCAGAATCGACTGCACTATGGCTATCACTACGCCAGGAATGCCGCCACTCGCCGTTTATGCGCCACCACTTTTGTGCGCTTTATGGAGGACTATGGCGATCTTGTTCATGATGTAGAGAATAATTACTACGCCGTATCAGAAGACGAAAGTCTTCTTGATGCTGAAACCATTTCAATTCTTTTTGGGAGCGGTCCGCATACTTCGCTGGATCCACAAGCTTTTAACCATACATCGCTCTTGCTGAACACCCCCGAGAAGCGCATTGATGCCATTGGGGCGAGCCTGTATTTTCAATGGTGCCTAGATTCATTGGTTAAAAGGGAAGCGATTCAACGGTCTAGTTTGCAGTCGCTAAAGAAGGATTACGATTTTATTTTTGACTGTACTAATAATTCCCTCCTGGAGCCATTGCCTTCTCAATTCTTTGAGGCAGTGGCCATGTTTATTTATCGCCCCAAGAAGCCTCTTCCTTTTGGCGCCCTCACTTACATAGATGGCGAACTGTTCTCCATCTATCCATACAACGACAAATGCTTCTCGTTAAGCCATGTGAAGCATGGAATTATGCCTAGCAATTCGCTTGACAATGCGGACAATGCGAGGCGCGAGATTGAGCGGCATGTGGAGCGCTACTGGCCTGACTTTGCTGATAGTTTTGACTATTTATTCCCAACGCTTTCTATCAAAGCAAAAACTAGAGACAGCAGCGCCAATCGCACGCCATTAATGCGCCAAGAAGGCAATTTGTTTTCCTTCTTTACTGGCAAAATCCAAGGCATCTATGCTATTGAGCAAATGGCAAGGCAAATTATTGCTCAGCCATAAAGCTGCCTAAATAAAGGATATTCGCGATGATGCTTAGGGGCGTCAACCAGTTCACGTGTGATGCCATATTGATATGAGCTTGAATCAAGAAGAAGCTTGATTTGCCTGTGCTCATACTGATTCAGAATGGGGCCGTTGTCAGTGTCGCTGATATGCACGTGAGCAATGAAACGAAAATAATGCTTGATGATCTTCATGGGGCTATCCCCCTGCAGCCAGGCATTGTTCGTATCAAGCATTGTCTTTACATTGCGTAAGTTGTAGAAGTCAATGTGATTGACAATTTCCTCAACTGTATAGAAATACTTTCCGCCAAATGCCTTGGCGATTGGTTCAATGCAAAGGATGGCATCGTTCGCTTCCAGGACTGAATCCATGCGCTTGAGCGTTTCCATCAGGCTTGATGGGCTTCCCCTGCGCAATGCAGGACTACCAAGTACAAAGCGTTTGATGCCCATTAACGAACCTAGTCTCACCACTCGCAACAAATGCTCTTGAGTGGCGGCAACGTCTTCAAAGCTTTGCACCGCACTGTCATAAAACAATGCCTGAGCCGAATACGCCCAAAGCCCGTAATCTTCTCTATAGCGCTTGGCGATATCGCCAAAGTCTTCATTCCTCGCGAAGATGCGGGATGGCACCAACTCAATGAAATTGAAAGCGCCAGCATTGACACTTAAGATTTCATGCTCCTCTTCGTCCTTCCAGCCAATGGCACTAATTCCAAGCATCAATCAAAGCTCCCATCTTCTTCATAGTTTCTTCTTTACTAGCAGAATATGGAGCGTAATTGTATTCAACACGCTTGCCACAATCAACTATTTCCCTTGCCCATGGGAACCACTTGTCAATAATCTCTAAGGTTTCAACAGGCTCAGGAAACCACTGATGCTCTTCGCCTTTTCTGCAGGCTTCAGTGTCGGCCCATAAGTCATTTAAATCGTACCATTGATAAGACGAATTGGCATTAATCTTCTCCACATTATTTCTGTTGAGAAGATCAAACAGCACGTTCTTTTTAATGCGCCGATGGAATAATGCAGGAAGACGAATGACGGTAATAATTGATTCAGGAAAAGTGCCTCTGACTAACATTTCAAAAATATAACGAACAGAGCCATAGTCAATCCCGTGAATTTCAGGGAAGTTTTGCACGTATTTGCAAGTTTGACTGTAAATATCAATGGTGGAATAGAGAATGATTTCCCTCGGTTTCCATAGTCTTATTTTTGTAACAACGTGATACATATTGTTGAAATCATCCATGGGGGCTTGGTTTGCCTTCCATTTCTCCGCTGGTAAACAAGCCAGATAAAGCTTGTCAACATCTTCCTTTAACAATGGTGCAAGGTGAATGTTCTCGGAATTGAAGCGACAATCAAACTCGTGATGTTCACGAAGCACGCTGCCAATCAAGCCCGTGCTTCCAACCAATACATCCATGCTCAAACCGCTACGACGGGCGCTTGCTGACGCATGTATTGTACGCGGCATTTGCAATTGCTCATGCAGGCACAGCGTTGCCCTGGCATTGGCAAACTACCAATGGGCACCGCTCCCCTCGCTGCAAAATTCACGCAATCACTACAGTGCTTTGCCTGTGGGTCCAAGATGCGACGCATCAGACTGTAGCCTTGTCGTTCTTGACGAATTGCGGAACCTTCCCAGTAAGAACCTCGCACAGCCTGAGAATACATGCCGATACGAGCAAGAGCCATGGGAGCAGAAATGCTCCCAGCCAGAAGATCGCGAGCAAAACTCTCCAGGTAACGGTATTCCGCACGAAGGCGTTGACCGATGCGGCCCCACTCAGCAGCTTGCATCGAATCTCGTCCACCATTGCCAATGATTGCAGCTTGCGTATGGGCAAGCTTAAGTGCTTCCCTTACGCTTCGCTGCCATTGATCCAGCGTGATATCGCCGCTACTAAGCATGTTTGTAAGACGGCGTAACAAAGTACCAAGCTTGTTAATTCGACCATCGACCAAACTCTCAACGGCAGACTGGCTGAGAAATCGCCCGTTAGCTCCGCGATAACGGCCACTAACGGGATCGTAGTTCCATGAGGATTGATCCAGGCGAAGCTGAATGGCGGCTGCGAATGTTGAGAGATCATTCAGGCTTTGCATCCTCTGCCTCCAGGATATCCTTAAAACGCTCTGGCGCTTCCTCTTTCCATTGGTTCAATGCAGCATCAATATCTTCTGGGTTGATCAAAGAGGCTTCGTCAACGTCAGAAAGGATGAGGCCTTCTACTTTCATGGGCTCAAGCGCATCTACTTTGCTGCTGACATTCTTTGCTGGTCCCTTGCGCTCTGGATCAGGATCGACTTTGCGCTTGCGAGCAACAATTGTTTGCCGCTCTTCTTTGCTCATAGCTTGAGCTTTAGCTTCGGGAAGACACTTGGGTTTGCCTTCTTTCTCTTCACGGGCGCCACAGGGGCCAAAAATTTCACCATTGGCACCAATCCTCACCCATTTTTCCTTGAACCACTTATCAAGATCATCAGCATGCAGTTCGCCTTCATCACTCTTGAAAGCTCCAGTCAGTGAGCCATGCTTCTTCTTGTACATTTGCTTGTACTGTTGCACGACGTAGCCACTTGCATAAGCAGATGGCCACACCTTGAACTTGGCCTTAGCAGCACTCACGGCTCGTGAATGCAAAGATTCGTCAGTGAACTTCACGTCGCCACGCACTTTTTCAAGATCGCCGGGTAAATAAAGACCAGCGCTGTCCTCACGGCTGTCCTCTACTTCCCTGCTTCCGTCCATGGGAAGCGTGCCATTCTCTTCGTCGAGAGGATCACGCCCGCCAGGAGGCACTGCCATTTCTCCGCCACCCCGTTTGGGGGTGGCTCCACCCCCAACTTGAGCAGGAAGTTCCCGCACTACGGACGGATCGAGCGTAAGCTCCATACTCCATTCAGACCCGCCATAGCGGGCATCTGCCACTTCCTTGGGACTCAGTACACCCAGTTGGATGTAGCGGCCATCTACAGCCGCCACACGCGCCCTTACGTCGGCCATCTCACGCTCATTAAGCTCAAACAATGGATTGAATGAGATGCGCCATGATTCAGGCAGTTCTCCTTTCGTCGGACCCTCCTTGCTCAGCATGATCATCTCCATCAGTTTCTTGATGGGCCGCTTGAAATGCACGCTTTGATAATCAGCAAGCGTTTTAGCGAAATCACGCTCTTCACTACGACCAGTGGAGCCCAAGCCACTAGGACTTTCGCCAAACAAAACAGTGTGAGGAATCTTGCTGGCGCCAATAATGTCCACGCGCAGCTTCTCAAGGATTTCTCCAATGCCGCCGAAATTGCGACTAATAAATTCAAGCTCTTCTTTCTCCGCATCAATCGCGTAGCCGCGATAGATGCTCTTGCTCATGTCGTTCACCTGCAGGCGATCACGAATGGAGCTTTCCTTGCCAGCAGCAAGCATCGCCGCCAAGCCCCTCACTTTGTGAACAAAGATGTCAAACTCGGTGAGAAGCGTAGCCGCTGAATTTAATCCCGTCCAATAATGACGGAAGCTGTCATAAACAGTCTGCAAGCTGCTCATCCCCCAGCCATAGTTGCGCTGTCTCACGCGATAAGGAAGCCAGTCCCCATCAAAGCGCAAAATCCTATCTTTATGGATGTAAGTTAGTTGCGGCTGGTTGATTAAATCTCCAGAGATGATCTGATAATAAGTGGCCTTTGAATAGTCGTAGAGGTTTTCTTCGTTGATAACGGGAGCAATCTGCCATCGATCAAGACACTCAATGTCTTCGATGCGACGGATATTACGTTTATCGACAGGCATATAAGCGGGACGCCCATCGTCAATAAAAAGAAGTAGACAAGCACCCCCATAAAGGCGGGAGTTTTTTGCTGCGAGGTTGAGGTGTTCAAGGATGTATAAGTCTTCAATTACTTGCTCAATGCCTTGCACCTGCTCGGCTCTAACGCCTTCTCCGCCAAACAAAACTTTAAAGCCTTTCCGCGTGGCTTGATCAGCATAAATGTCAACAATGCGACGAGGAAGCCATTCACCATAGAGATTTTCTAGCTCTTCTTGAGCCAGGAAGATAGTGGCCGTAGTTTTAGTATATTGCCCCTTATCACGACCAGTGCCCATGCCAATGAGCACGTTCTGAAGGCCATCAGCCCTTACGCCGCCGCTTCCGGCGTGACCCAGATCAACTGCTTCGTTTTCCATAAGCTTTATTTATGGCCATGATGTGTTGCTTTTATTCTAGAACCTGGCTACATTGGCACGTAGCTTATGCACACTATGGCCAGCTTTGGCATCGTTTTCCATTTCAGCGAAGAAGACAAGGAGCTTGTACGGTCAGAAGCCGTACGCAGGCAGCGTTTCAACGAGGAAAAAGGCCTAAAAGGACGCAATGGAGGGCCGGAACAGGGGGAGAAAGCTCTTTTCATTCACAAGCTTGGTGCTGCTGGCGAACTGGCAGTGGCAGATTTTCTTAATCTTCGTCAGTTTCTCTATCAAGAAACAGAAGCAAAACGAGGATCTTGCGATCTTCCGCCAGACATCGACGTGAAAACTCGTTCTCGTCATGACTACGATCTCATCTGCCAATTAGACGAGAAGCCTGGAAAAACTTTAGTGTTGGTTACGATACAGAACAAAATCACTCTTCTCCATGGTTGGATGAAAAGTGAAGATGCAATGCAGGAACAATGGAAGAAAGATCCTGCTCGCGGAAGGCCAGCTTATTTTGTTCCACAATCTGCATTATTTCCTCTCATAGACCTACGCCATGCTGAAATGTTCTGATTTTTCTAAGCACGCCCTAAAGCTCGACCTCTATCCTCAACAGGCGAAGATTCTCGATAACTTTTTCCAGCCCGACAAGAGCCACGCAGTGTGGGCCCTTGGACGACGATCAGGCAAAACTGTCATGGCGGCAGTGGCATGCGTCTATATGTGCTTCGTCTTGGAGGATGAATATCGTCGGCGCGTGAGAAAAGGCGAGAAATGGTACATCGTCACCGTCGCCAACAGTCAGGATCAGGCTCGCATTGCTCTCAACAACATCCGTCAGCTCATTCTTGACAGTCCCTTCGCTCAAGAAATTGTCCGAGAAACTGCCGACATCATTGAACTGAGCAACAATTGCGTGTTCAAAGCTATTCCCACTTCAGGCCGCGCTGCTCGTGGCTTGGCTTGCGCTGGAGCAGTATTTGACGAGCTTGCTTTTGCCACTGAAGGCGATGCAAATAGTGGAGGCCGTGGCATCTACGACGCACTATCTCCCGCCATCGCTCAGTTTGGCGGCAAAGGACGCATCCTTGAACTTTCTTCTCCATGGTTAACGGACGGCATCTTCTATCAGCATTTCAAAGAAGCAAGCTCTGGCCGCTTCCCTTTCATGCAGGCTATCAACCTCCCAACGTGGGAGATGAACCCAAGCATTTCGCAAGAGTTTCTTGACACGGAGAGGCAGCGTGACCCAGAGAAGTTTAAAGTGGAATATGGGGCGCAATTCGCGAGCAATCTTTCAGCCCTTGTTGCAAGCGATGTTGTTGATGCCTGTGTTGATGACCGTCGAGCGGCTCTACCACCCCGCCCTGAATTCCAAGGCGCTTACGTTCTTGCCCTTGACCCCGCCCGTGGTGGCGTTGGCCGTGACGACTACACTGCTTGTATTGTTCACTATGAAAACGGCACGTTAGTCGTAGATAAATTCCATTCGTTCGCCGCTGATTTTGAAATCAATGGAAGGATGGAAGTAAATATCAATGCAGTGGAAGATTGGATTAAAGAGCAGCATCGTCTATATATTTTTGACACCATCGTGATGGACCAGTTCAACAGTGCTGGCACCATTCAAAGCCTGGCAAGCGACCTTCCCATAACGGAACTCACTTGGACCGTCAGCTCCAAGATGAAGGCATTTAGCAAGATGCGGGAATTGTTCAATGCAGGACAAATCAACGTATATCGCCATGAAAAGGCGATCATGCAACTAAAGAATCTCACTGTTGTCTACAAACCCAGCGGACAATGGAGCGTCACTGGTGGTAAAGCTTCTGGAATTGACGACTTAGCGTTTGCAATGGCAGGCGCAATTCTTGCTGCAAGCAAAGACGATGATATTGGCTGGATTGATAGCCTCATCTCCTAGTATGATTTTCAAACAATAGTTCTGCTATGGAATGAAGAACAGCGATTTAACTATGCAAGAGGCGCAATTCCTCGTCTCTTTGCTTGAATGTGGCAGTTCCAATAGGCAAACTGCTTTGCAGCTTCTAGCTGCCGAACACCTTTACATTCCCACTCTCTTGCCAAAGCTTCAGGCCCATGTAAAGCGCCAGAAGCAAATCACCTTGCTTGAGCAGATGCTGCACGATGGTGAAGAAAATTTTGACGATTACTGCCGTGCTCACCCCGAAGATCAATCCTGTAGAGAATATGACGTTTGAAGCTTGGTGAGCGTTTCAAAACGTGCTATGCTTCTGGAGCTTTCGCGAAGCACGCTGGCCAGCGTTAGTCCACAAAGGAACAATGGTGATCAGGCACTATTGTTTCGTACCAGGGGAAGAGGGGGGCAGGCCTACCTGCTCTGAAATGCTGTATAAAGCGGATTGAAGCCCCGCTCAGCGCCCTCAACTTCACCTGCCCTCGTAGCAGAACTGGTTTATGCAACGGATTTAAAATCCGTAGAAGAATTTTCTTCATGTGGGTTCAAATCCCACCGAGGGCACTTTGCTACACTGATGGTACGTTCACCCCGCAAGGGGCGCATGACTTGCTGGTACGGAACGGGACCAGCATCATCGGGAACCATCATGAACCCTCTCGCTTTGATCAAAGAGCAGCTTGAGAAGGCCGCTCGCCTGCGTGAAGCACAACATGCAAGCCTCGTCTATCGCGGCGTTGCTTATGTGCCTAAGCCCCATTGGTTCTGAGCCTACTATTTGCTTTGAGCACATTGGCCCGCTTCGGCGGGCCTTTCTTTTTCCCAATGCCTAGCTGCGTTAGCAACAATGGCAACGTTAGTAATCAAATACGATGCAAAAATCAATGTGCGGATGAGCGCCACTTTGTCTGCTTCGTGATCATGCCTGCTCGCCTTCTCCCCTAGCGCCTTCGCCCACACTCTCCATACGTTCTTCCTGCTCATAAATCCAAGCCTTTAGCTCTCTGACATATTGCCTAATGATGGCAGCTTTTTCCAGATGCCACTGGTCCATGGTGAGAAAATATTGGGCATTGTGCCAATCAATGGCTCGCAAAGATTGATAAATGATGGGATTGAGCGGCTCACGCAACGGCGTGTTGAAAGTCCGGCGTTCCGTCATGGGAAAAGTATTGCATCGCCTCGTCCCAATGAACAGGCGCAAAGTTGTGTTGTTCTACACAACAATTAAAATAGCGCCTATCTAAGCTTCCATCAGGCATTCTTACATTATGAGAATGTAAATGTCCGTGAATATTTCCTTTAAATCGCTGTTCAAACAGTTCTGGATGGAGGGGAATATGGCTCATCATGAATTCATGGTGGTAAAAACATCCACGAATGTCGTCGAAATATTGCGCGTAGTCTTGCAGCTTGAAAATATCGTGATTGCCACGCACTAGCACTTTCCTTCCATTGAGCTGTTCCAGAATCTTTAAGCCGCGACGGGCAATAGCCACGTCCCCCAGCACGTAAATCCTATCTTTTGGCCCCACTTTCTTGTTCCATTGTTCAACCATGAATGCATCACCTTCTGCTGCGTCCTTAAAGGGACGCAGCTTCTTGCCATCAGGCCTTAAAAACGTATAGGCCTTATCGTGACAGAAGTGATTGTCTGACGTGAGCCAGCAATTGACCATGGTTCAATGAATAAAAGGCGCTGCTGAGAATCGAACTCAGTATTCCATGCTATCTGCATGACGTGTGCCAACACTTCAGGACCAGATGGCCTAAACGTGAAGCGATTAACAAGAGCTAATCGCTTCAGAGGCTTAGGCTCTGTCTGCCCGATGCTAGCGCAGAGCGGGAACTCGCTCAATATAACGTCAAGCCCTGCCGTAGGAAGGCAAGTTGGTATTCGCTGCCTCAAAGAACGCTGGCATCCGGCTCCGTTGCGTTTCTGCCAGACCATCTGCTTTGCCCTTCTCAAACAAGCTGTCACTCTGCTTGAGCCAGAAATCTTTGTTCAACCATTTGTTCTCGCTGGCACCCAGCGCATCAAATGCCCACAATGCAGTGGCGCGACGCAGCTTATTCAAGCTCTGACCAGCATCCTCCCCTAGTTCCTTAGCCACAAGACTATGCACGCCAACGTGGGTAATCTCGTCACGGCTAATATCAGCAGCCACAGTGCGAATGCCCATATCGCCATTAAAGCGGAAGAACGGCAGCACAACAAAGAAGATGCTGCGCTCCAAAATGGCAGCTTTCAAAATGGGGTGGGCAGGATGCTCCTGCCATGCATTCAGAATGCCTTCCACTTCCTTCTCGGCCTTTTCATCGGCACCATGGGCAGCAACAATGTAGTTGAGGGCCTGATCATGACGCTGTTCATCTTCCTGGTTATGACGAAGGGCTTCCACAACGCCAGGCGTGGAAGGCAGATCACGCTCTAGCCCCTGCTCCAGAAAGTCCTTCACAGGCAGTTCCAAATGACGCAGTGCCAGCAGCTTACCAAGAGTGGCCTCGCTGCCTTCCTGCACAACGCCCTTGTCCACGGCAACGGCCTGCCAAGGCCGTTTTTTAGCAATCATCGACAAATAAGGACTCTTCGTGACCATGGTCGTAGTATCGTTCAATGGTGAGGAGAAAAGGGGCCTTTGGGCCCCTTCTTTTTTTGCTATTCAGCGCAGGCAGCGCAGAATCCAGCCTCTACGGAACAAGACGCAGAATCCTGCTCGGTCTCTTCATTGAGACCAAACATGCTCTTAAAGTCATCGTCCAACGCAGCATATGCATCATCCTTGCGCTGAGTGTCAGGCAGGACTTGCAAGCTGTAATAGAGGCTCGTCTGAGGAGAGTCTAGCCAATCCTTCAGGAACACTTCGTCATAATTCACAATGTCTGACCAAGAATTAAACGAATAGCCATGGAACAAGCCTGTGCGTTGGTACAACTGAACTAGTCCATTGGCAGTCTTGAAGAAAGCTTCCCAGCCCACTTCCGCAGCCGTTTCCACTTCGCCATAGTCAAAGCTCTCCACGCCAAAAGTGCCAGAGTCACGATCAACAGTGCGAGCAATGGGAGGAGCAATTTCAGGCGTGGTAGTGAAGCCCCGCGTGTCTAAATAGCGATAGGAGCACGATGCAGTGGGAGCAATGCAAAAAGCACGTTCCATGCCATGCTCACGAGCAACTTCCGCAGCTTTCTGAATGCCCTGATCAATTTGCCAGACGGCCTCTCCAGAAATGGTGTTCTTCCAAAAATCATTCCAACCACGAGCATCTTCCGCAAGGAATGCTTCCAATGCATTACCAAAATCTTCATAGCTAATGCTATGAATGGCAAGGAAATTAGCTAGGCCCAACACGCCCAGACCAATTTGCTTGTCAATAACAGGCGGCAGATATTCGCCCGTGTCGCCAACGCCAGTGCCAGGATGCAGCTCACAAAGCTGCATCATGCCCTCGACAAATGCTCCCTGAATATTCTCCAGTGTGCATGCGCCCAAATTAACGTGCTGAAGAAGACAAGTACCACGATGCGGAAGATATACCTCCAAACAGACATTGGCCCTGATGCGTTCTCCACGATTGTTATATCGGATTTTGTTGAGCCAGAGATCGCCAGAAGAGATGGAACGAAGACAGGCATTAATCAGCTCAGGAGACGATGCAGAAAGAAAATTGTCATCAACGTTTAAACAACGCTTCACCCAAGGAAGCTCACTACGTGATGCACTAACAAATTCAATGGCATCAGGGCTTGTATAGTCAAGATGAAGAACTACAGCCCCATTTTTATATAAACCGCCCCTACGCAAGATTTCATTAAGCGTGGAATAAATCTTGCCAAAACTTACTGGCCCGCTTGCCACGAGGCCTTTGCCATTTTCAGCGCCCCTTTCGCGCAGAGAAGATAAATGAACAGCGACCCCCGCACCATTGCGCAAACCATGGCTAACAAACCGCCAAGACGCTTCAATGCCATCTTCGCCCTCCATTGAATCTTCTACGTTGAACACCGTGCAACTCACAGGCAGGCGTCCATCAGGACTATCCAGCCAATCTTGAACGCGCCCCGTGCGGGCAATTGGCTCACATTTTGCCTTTTCCTTCAGCTTCATAAGACGACAAAAGGGGACCATGGTCCCCCGAGAATCAACAGAAGCAGGCTAGCGCAGGGAAGCGATGGTGAAGAGGAAATTAAGCTTAATCACAGAGTCCCTCCTCGTCGCTCACGGCTAAGAGGTCGCGCACGTAAAGCTTCGCTTCATTAGTCGTGCGGAAATAATGCGGTTGTCCGTCAATAGCAGCAAACCATTGAAATTCTGGCTTGCTAAAACATGGCCACAATTTATACGGGCCAATATTAAATGGCTGGCGATCAGGAAGGCCCCACATAGAAGCTTTGCGAAGATCATCTCACGCTAGTCGTTATCAATAATTGCGCAAGTGCTATTTAATACAAAATGCAGCTTTCTCATTGAATGCTTAAAAAACTTGGAAGAATTTAGTCATAATGTTCATCACGATACCAAAAACGGCACATTTGAGCCACAGTGCGAGATACGATAGCTGAAGCGGAGCTGCTGCCTAGTGCAAGCAGGGGCAGCACCGCTGGTCTAGACGACGTTCCTTAAGCCAGTACCTCCTACTGAGTGGAGACGCCTAAAGCGTCGGAACGTCTACTGGACAAAAGGCTAGACAAGCCGCTGAACTCTCCTGTAGTGGAGCCCCCAAAGGGCGGAACGCTCCAGACAAGCGGCGAAAAACAAAGGGCTGATCCAGATCCCATGTGATGGATCGCGATTACTATGCGTCGCTGCGGGAAAGGCTGAAAACAAGCGTTTTCAATCTTCATCTCATGACCAGCGGCCCCTTAAAGGGCCGCTTTCTGGCATTAAGAGCGATGGAAAAGGAGAATGCGCGAATTGCCTTGTGCAGATTTTTGATTAGCACGTCATTTCGCCCCTTGAGGGGCTCCATTGATCTAGCCAATTGACTGAGATCTCTAGAAATGCCTCAAGCGGCGCCTACGGCTTGCTTTCGGCATAGTGCTATTGGGTTTTTCTTGGTTAATATTTTGCAAGAACTTGCTGCTTCATGAATTACGACCACCAGTACGATCTCCAAAATCCAGTGATGCGTCAAACAAAAGATATGGTGGCTAAAGCAAGAGCACGCGCAAAAAATAAAAACCTCCCCTTTGATATTGATCTTGCCTATGTTCGCTCTATCGTCCTGTCTCATTGCCCAGTCTTTAATACGCCCCTGGAATGGTCCCGACGACGTAGCACTGCTTCTATTGCTCTCCCTAATAGCCCCTCCCTGGATCGCATTGACCCATCAAAAGGCTATGTCAAAGGCAACGTATGGATAATTAGCCATCGCGCTAATCAAATTAAAAGCAATGCTTCTCATGATGAACTAAAACTAGTAACAAAAGCCGTCGGAGAAGCCATTGTTAATAGCTTGGAATTTTAGACTAGGTATAAATACTAAGGCCGATTTTCTAGATGAAAAATGGTCGCACTTTTCGGGGGAGATACCGCAGCCCCAAAATCATAAACCCCCTTGCTACTGCTCCCTACCACAACCTG
>Ga0315899_10000725_pt1 | contig 39080 bp, 33 predicted proteins | sample LakEriMetagenome_2_FD_203518 | JGI IMG/M metagenome (GOLD analysis project Ga0315899, IMG submission 203518) | Freshwater fungal communities from buoy surface, Lake Erie, Ohio, United States - Buoy 4 MA112 | ecosystem: Environmental > Aquatic > Freshwater > Lake | place: USA: Lake Erie, Ohio...
GTTTGCGGTCATCGAGGCCATGTGTGCCTCCGTTGATACGCTTCGTCAGCGCGAGGATTGCGGCATCGTTGATGCCCTGATCGCAGATACCCCACAACTTGTTCTTGTCGAAGAACCACAGAGCGCTCTCGAAGCAGAGTTCACCGGCCACGAGGTCTGGGTTGTCCATCACGTCGGGGCGGCCAATATAGTCGGCGAAGGCTTGGTAGTTGGCCTTCCCGGTGAGTTGGAGGGCACCCCTGCCCCGGTACTTCCAGCCGTCGCCGGAGGCCTCGTCGCCGTTGGCCATGCGGTTGGCGTAGACGCGGTTGGCGATGCGCTGCGGCTGGCGTTCGTAATTCTTAGCCATGCCTTCGGTCGGGAAGTACTCGCCGAAGATGCCGCGCAGACCCTTCCAGCCGTAGTTCAGGTTCTCGCTGAACGCCTTGAAGTTGCCGCTTTCGTGCGCCGTTTGAGCAAAGAAATGCGCAGCCCGATTGGGCGACAGCTTGTAGTAAGCTGCCGCCGCCTTGAGCGTACCGGGGCCGAAAGCCCCGTCAGCCGTTACGCCGATTTTCTTTTGTAGATTAATTAGGCTCATTTCCCTGCACTCCGCCAATCTGGAAAGTCGTTTTCGTCAACTACGCCGTCGCCGTTGATGTCATAGCGCAGGTCACCGCGATACTTTTCCCAAGGCTCCATGTCATCGTCATCATCGTCGTCAGGAAGGTCTGGCGTGTCGACGGCAGTCGTGCCCTCGTGGCCCATAGGCTCTGTTGCCTCCATCGCGGGCGTCAGGTCGAGTGGCGGCAGTGGCGCTGGCGCAGGCTCTTCTGGCTCAGGGTCGTTGCGGTCTTCCGGCGGTGGCGGAACCAGCTCACCCTTCATGCCCATCAGCGTGGCGTAGGAACCAGCCACAGCGCCGACGACCGAGGTCATGACGTAGCTGAGGAGACCGAAGACGTCCTTGTTGTCGATAATCTCGTTCGACACGAACAGGCCAACAATCATCGCGCAGGTGATGGCGATGATGACAAACGCCATCGTCTTAGCCGCCAGCAAGAGCGCCTTGATGCGCGCTTCCAATAGTTTATCTTCCATCATCAGTCCTTTCCGGCCAGCGGGTTCGCCAGCGTCTTTTGAATACGTTCCGCAGTCTGGGCTTCAAGTTCCTTGACCCGACGCTGCTGCTCCTGATCCTGCTGGCGCAGTTGCTCTATGATAGCGCGCTGCATGGCCATGTTCTGCGCGTCGCTATTCCTAACGCTGCTCGACACCGCGTCAACCGTCTGGCGCGTTCCGCTGACGCTGCTGGAAATGCTGCCCGTCATGTAATTCAGGGCTTCGCTGTTGATCTTGGTCAGGCGCTCGACGCTCGTGACGCGCTCATCCAGCACAGAAATGCGGCTTTCAATGCCCGACAGATCAGGCGGCACATAAGCCGCCGTGACCTCCTTCATGGTCAAGAACTGCTGATACACCTGAAAGCCAGCCCAAAGACCACCAATGATGGTTGATAGGGCAGCAAAGATAATGGCAATTTTACCACTGCTCAGTTTACCAATGCTGAAGCTGAAGCCACTCTCGTCAAAGGCGACCTTGGGTTCCTCATCTGTATTGCTCATCTACCATCTCCTGCCAGCGGGCGTCGTTTGTCTGCATCAGGCGATACAATTCGAAGTTTGCATCCGGCAGCCTGCGCCTGCGGTATATATCACGAACTGCGTAAAAGTCAGCCCTGTCTTGCAGGGATGCCTGCGTGTATGCCGCGAACCCCGGCACCGCACCCATTTCCGAAATTGTTTCGCTTTGCCCCTCAGACATTCCGCCTTCGGATTGCTGTGCGCTTGCGGTCGAGGCGGCGGGAGGGGGTGAGCCGACCCCCAAGACCTCAACCGCATTGGCCATGGACAGCGGGCTGATGGGGGAGGTCGCCATATCCAGCGGCGACGCGCTTTGTGCCACCGACATTGTTGGCCCAAAAGAGATTGCCCCACCAAACGTGGTGTCGAAACGCATTTGTGTGGTAAACGCGCCAGACGCTGAGGCGTCCTGCGTTTCTTGAACAAAGCTGCTCTGCGCCTGTGTATTGGCTTGGACCTGCTGCGCCTCCTGCGCGGGGCCATCCTGTTGCATGCCGTCTTCAAAGTCTGGTCCGGTCGCGGCAAGCGCAGCAACCTCATCAGGGCTAAGGCGCTCAGCCGTGTCGGTTTCATCCGCACTGACCTCCGCTTCAGCGCCAGCGCTTTCTGTGGCGGCTTCAGGCTCTTCTGCCGGTGCTACAGCTTCAGCGACCACCTCAACCTCTTCTGCCCGTTCCAGCGCAGCCTCAGCCACCTCCTGCACCCGATCCATCGCCTCCGGCTCAATGACCGCGCTCTGCTCCACAGCTTCGGTAATCGCGGCCACGGGATCAGGTATAACGTCTACAGCGGCTGGCGGGCAGGTTGGGTCCATTGGCGTCACATTACAGTCAACGGCCACGACCTCAGGTTCAGGCGCAATCCATGACAGGATGCCGGACTGGTTCTGCATGAACTGCGCGTTGCGCCCATAAAAGAGGGTGATGTTATCGTCCGCAGTTGGGCCAGTAATCCCAGCGGTGAAGGTGTGGCCTCCATTAAAGCCCAAATTGCCGTAATTCAGTTGTATCTTGCCGTCGGCAAAGAGGCCTATCTCGAAGGTGCTGCTGTTGTTCGTGCCATACTCGTTCACACCATACCAGCCGAAGAGGATCGAGCCATTGTCGCGACGATAGTAAGGGTTGCCGGTAAAGCTGATTAGGTCTGACCAATAAGCGTAAATGGTATTGCGCTGCGCCATTTCGATGGGCTGGCCGTTGCAGCACAAATGCGCCCCGCTTTGAAACGATACGAAGCCGTTGCTCGACACCCAAACGTCGGTGAAAGTCTGGCCCCAGTACTCAAACTCAAAGCCAAGAGCGACGTTCCGCGTGTTGTCGTCGCCCAGATTGAGCGGCGTCATCGTCGTTGGAGCGCCAAGAATTTGTGGAGCCACCAAGACAGGCTCATAGGTCTGCGCGGAAACAGGTGCTGCGAAAGCCGATATAAGGAAAAGGATTTTAATCCTTGTCAGGGCGCGCATCGACGTTTTCTTCCCACGCAGCGCTGGCTTCGTCGCCAATCTTACCCATGAACGGGCAAGGTGTGCCAGCCATTTCCATTGCCTTAAAAACACGGCGGTCTTGGCACAGGAGGCTCACAGCGGCGACGCGCATACCCATGTCGTATAGGGTCTTAGACAGCTTCATGCGTTCGCAGTTTTGGTCGCGCACAGTGCGCCCAGCCGACAAGCCAATGATTTGCGTCTGCACCGCACCAGACTGGCCGGTGGTGCAAAGATCTTGGCTGTAGGACATCATGCTTGGCGCGATGGCGCTGGGAGGTGGCGACTTGATATTCTGGTCGATTATCTGGCGACTGACGCTTTCGCTGTAGCTTTTGCTGTCGGACACGTTGACGTTGTTGTTCTGGTTGACGTTGTTCGTCGAGGCCGTGCTGTTGATCGTGCTATTGCTTGTGTCGATATTCCGGTTGGTATTGTCAGACGTGCTGTTCACGCTCTGGTTGATCGTGCTGTTGCTGGTGTCGTTATTGTAATTGTGATTGGAATTCGAATTCACCGACGTGCTGGTGTTTTGGTTGATATTCGTCATGGTCCCAGAATTGATATTCTGGTTCACATTCGTACTGGTGGACGTGTTGTTATTGTTGTTGGTCACCGTCCCAGAATTTATGTTCTGGTTGACGTTCGTGTTGGTTGACGTGCTGGTGGACGTATTATTGTTGTTGTTCGTATTGGTGCTGGTGGACGTGTTGGTGTTGTTCGACGTGCTGTTGGTGGTCGTGTCGTAAACATAGGACACTGGCGCGGGGGTCGATTGTGCAATCACCATGGAAGCTGCACCGATTGTGGCCACAAAACCTATCAAAAAACGCTTCATCACCGATCCGCCTTGTTATCCAGCTTGTCCTCAATCCTGCGGAGATGGATCATCACCTCATCAAACTTTTTATCGATGGCGTTGAATTTTTCGTCGCCAAAGCCAAGGCGCGCTTCAAGTAGCGTCAACTTGTTGGTCAGATTTACCCATACAGTGATCAGCGCCCCAACAAAAGTCAGGGCGGTGATGACAAAGCCGATGATGGTGAGCAGGGTATCAACCGTCATAAGAGCGCATCCGCCTCAAGGGTAATGGTTGCCGTATCAAGCACAGTTGCTGTGCCAACCTTGCGGATTTGAAGCGTAATCTGCGCTGTTTCATACCCACCAGCATTCGCAAATGTATTCCACTCTTGAGTGCTTGATAGCGCCAGCCAAGCGCCGGTCACGCCAGCGTTCAAAGACCCATAAACAAGGGTGGCAAAGACCTCGTAGTTCGAGGCTTGCGATGTCGGCGTACACCACTGCCCTATGTTACTGTAGGAATTGTTCAGGCGCTCGTCCGTTTGACCGCCGGATGTAAGGCGATACCCAGCGGTGGCACTTGAAAGCCCACCCGAAGCGTAAGAGATGTTTTGGTCGCTAATCGAAATTACGACATTGGTGGTGCCGTAAAAGTTTTGGATGCTGATTGCACCAGAGGAGGGAACGGCACCGTAAGTGCCAGTTGTGCCCGCCGGAACCAGACCGCCGCCTGCATAATACTCGCTTAGCGAAATGGGGTTTGTGCCACCAAATTCGCCTTGAATATCGGAAAGCGACAGCGGTACGCCGGGGCCCGGTAGTGCCATTATTTTACTCCCCGAAGTTCATCCACCTCAGCGCGCAGTTCCTTTATGGCCTCGACAAGAAGCCCAACAAGGTTGCCATAAGCCAGCGACAGAGTACCATCATTATCCGCGACCGCCTCTGGCAGCACGGCCTGAACGTCCTGTGCGATTAAACCTGTCTCACGATGGCCTGTATCTATGCGTGTGTAGGTATAGCCAGTCAGCGTATCGACCTTATCAAGCGCATCGCGTATCTGCGCCATGTCAGTTTTAAGCTTGGCATCGGAGTAAGCGGTTACGTTACCCGAAGCCGTGATGCTGCCTGAAGCCGTCAGGTTGACGATGCTGTAGCTATTGGCACTATTCAGAGCGTTGGCTGTTGTCGCCGTCGTAGCCGTTGTGGCGCTGGTGGCCGACGTTGCCGACGTTGCCGATGTGGCCGTCGCAGCGTTGCCACTGATGCTTATATTCCATGTGCCAGTGGCACCCGTGCCGTTGGGCTGGACAGGGGTATAGGTAAGAGCGGTCGTAATGTCTGCCGCACTAAGCGTAACCGCGCCCGTGCGGGTGTTAAAACTGGTAACGCCTGTGCCCAGAGCCTGTGAAACCCAAGCCGTTCCGTTGGATGTAAGTACATTGCCTGCGGTGCCGGGGGAGACAGCCGTAACAGCAGACGTGCCCGCGCCGATCAGGACCGCGCCTGAGGTTAGCGTTGTGGCACCAGTGCCGCCATTGGCAACCCCCAGTGTGCCGCCAAGCGTCAGGGTTCCTGATGTGGTAATTGGGCCACCGGACAGCGTCATGCCGGTGGTGCCACCCGATCCCGACACCGAACTTACGCTACCGCCGCTCACGCCAACGGCCACACCGTTAACAAAAAGGCCAGTCGCGTTAATTGTGCCAGCACCCTTTGCGCCAGCAGTAGGTGAGCCTACCTGAATGCCCGCAGAGGCATTGAGGCTGGTGATGTCGGTGTTGGTGCCTGAGGCAGCGGCTCCAAGACTGTTGCGGGCGTCCGCTGCGGTGGTCGCGTTTGTACCGCCATTGGCAATAGGGAGGGTCCCCGTTATCTTTGAGGCGGCAAGCGATGTGATCCACGACGGGTTGGCGTAGCTGGAACTGATCAAGGCGGCGTTTGTTGTATTGAGGCCAACATTGGTGCCATCGCAAATAATCCCAATCGTATACCCCTGCGGGACGGTAACGGTGCTACCGCCACCAGCCGAAGAGAATAGAATGGAAAATGCCCCGGACGTATTATTAAATATGTACCAGAAACCGCCGACGCCAGCAGGAAGCTGGTAATTGACGTTTGCTGTCAGCGTCCCTGTAATAGCAATAATCGGAGGCCTGTATTGCGATACTGATAGCGTCACAGTTCCAGACGCGCCAACAGCATTTATGGTTGTCGTGCCACCAAAAGCCGTATCGATGATGTCCCAGTCGTTGTTGACCGGGGTTGACCATGTGTTGTTATAGTCACCGTTTGCGGGCTTTTCGATATATTTATTGGTGGTATACGAACTGACCATGGGTTACTCCTTAGATGGCTTTCTGCGCGACAGCCAAGGCACTTGCTATAGCATCATCGCGCTCATTTAGCAGGGGTTCCGTTGCCTTGTTCGAAACCTTTTTAGCCATTTTCGCTTTGTTCATCAACGCCTGAATAAGCGGCTCAATCCCGCCAACCTTGCCGCCAGCCTTGTATGCAGCGCGACCGCCACGGGCTTGTGGTTGAGGTTGTTGTTGTTGTTGTTGTTCAAACTGGGCCGCTAATTTTTCAGCATCAGCTATGTTCTGGCTTTCCATCATTGCATTTGCATCTGAATCATTCTGAGCAGTTTGCTTCGCATCCTGATAGCCAGAAACAACACCAGATGTGCGAAGAGGCGCGTTAACAGTCCACTGAGGTATGTCCACTGAGTATTTTGGGGCCCCACCAAGTTCGTTGCGAAGCAAGCCAAGATCGGCAGCCCCTCGACTTGCGGGCCCGCTACCAAGCGCGCCTGTTCCCGCCATATAACCAAGCGTTCCAGTCGGGTCTATGGTACTCCCGGCAAGGTATCCGAAGGTGCCCCTTATAAGCGGCTTGGCCCTTTCGTAAATCCGTTGGCCAACACCCATGTTTGCGTCTAAATCACGGACAAGCTTAAAAGGCTCCCTTTGCGGGATTGCATTAGGGTCAGTAGCCGCCCGCGCAGCCATGCTCCGCTCAAAAAGGTTTGCTTCGTTGGGGTCAAGGATATTGCGGTTTCCGTAGGTGCTATGAAAAGCCGCAAGATCCTGCGGCGAAGCGCCCTGTTGGCCATACCCTGTACGGATATAATCTTGAACCAAGGTTGGGTCTGTCATAAGGCCGCGATTAGGGTCTGTAAGGACATCAATCAGGGCATTGGGGTTTTGATAAGATGGCGTGACACCCTTTTCCCCTACAAATTTATCCTTGAAGACGTCGCCAATGTAAGTGGCGGCATCTGGCTCACTTGAAAATACAAACCTGCCAGTCGCGGGATCGCGCTGTGTAAGGTCGAACGTCCTTTGCGCCGCTGTCCGAACAATATCGTTCGCGGGCGTTGGAGGGGCATCGATGCCATTCTGCCGCCAGTTGCGGAATTCCTTGCGCGCCTCCGCCAAGTGGTTAATGGCTTCGTTAATTTTCGGTCCATTGTGCGTAGGAGCCATGTCAATGGCTGTATTATCTAGCGCATCAACCTGTGCCATGGCGGCTTTGTAGTCGCCCATATTGCCACTTTGGTAAGCCTTCTGGGCAACCGCGTTCAGCCGCTTGCGCTCAATTTCCAAATTTTGCAAATTAAGCATGTTGCGCGGGGGCGCTTGACCAGCCGCAATACTCGCAGCGTTTTCTTGATTTAGATACCGAACCAAGTCGGGCAGCGCTGGCTTCCCGCTGTTGGCGTCAATCCAAGTGGGAATTGCGGGATTGTAAGTGTATGTTGTATTAATCCCCGGTATGGTCGCGGTTAAGGGTTCAACGGTCTGACCGTAGCCACCAATGTTTTTTATTGAATTATCAAAAGACGCCGCCGAATTTGGGAAAAGGCTGGGGTTTTTGGCCACATCTTGCGCGCTCAAGCCCTGCTTGCGGAGCGCGGCATCATATTCCTGTTGGAACTTTGTTACAAAGGCGTCGGGGTCAGTGTAAACACCGCCACCTTCGGTTTCCGCAGCTTTATCATATGACCACTGATATGCATTCCGCTTCTCAAGATCGGCCCGAATAAAATCTTCAGCAATGTCTTGGTAAGTTACAGGGTTGGCTCCCTGACCGCCCAAATTTTCGCTAAGGTAATCACCCAACTGGTTGGTGGTTGAGGTCCGCGCCGCTGCTTCCCGGTTGCTGGAAAACAAACCGCTTTGCCCCATGCCCTTGTTTTGCTGTAGAATGCCCGGAGGTTCATTCGTGGCTGTTGACCGGGTAATGCCTATGGCATCTTTGGTGTTTCTGGCGGGAACGCCAGTTAAGCCGCCGCCCTCTGGCGCTGCGGTGCGAATAGCACCCTCAGCCAAAATAGCAGGCGTGATGCCCTTACCCTTACGGTTGATTGTCTGATCGATTACGCCGCCAATATAAGGGGGAGCATAATTCTCGCGCTTAAAGCCACGTCCTTGGTCTTCAAGCGCATCGAATGCTGCGTTAGCTTCCTTCGAAAATGGGTTGTCAAATTTGTCGCCAGTTTCTGCCTGAAACTGCTCCCAAATGCCCCGTTGGGTCGGTATCGATATAATCTGCTCAGCAGGCACACCTGAATCAATAAGCTTTTGCTCTTCAGCCTTCTGGAAGGCACCCCACTCGCGATTAAATTCTGGGCTATAGATACTGACTTTGTATGGGGATATTTGGCGCGCGGTATTGACGCCGGTTTCTATAGCCTGAGCGCCCACTTTGCCGACAATAGGCGTTATGGGATCAAGACCCCTGCCAGTCAGATCAAGGGCTTTGCCGGTCACGTCGAGCGCTTTTGTTAATCCCTTCCCCACGTCGGTGGCTGCGGCACTTCTGTACACATCACGCGCAACTTTGGCCTTATCGACCACAGCGGTTCCAAAATCACGAACTGCCTGCATGGCTGAAGCGGTGCCCGAAAATTCTTCTGGGGAAACCAATCTTGTGCCCTTGAGGCGTGAAAGGTTTTGAACAAGCGATAGGCCATTCTCAAGGCCAGATGCCTTTCCTAACCATGATGCAACCTTAGAAAAGCCAGCACCGCCGCCAACAAAAAGTGATCCAACCTCAGCGGGGTGCTGCGTAAGGTCACGCGCAAAACCGTTCCAATCGAATGACAATTCCTTTGTCTTGGGGTTGTATACCCCATAAAGGGCCAAGGCCATTTTATAGTTTGCTAAATCCTCTTGGCGTCTTTTTGCAGCCGTTTCGAGGTCCATTTTGTTGGCATCGACAGGATCAACAAACGTAGGGGCAAAGGGGTTGAATCCCATAGGCATGAGCCCCGACTGCCACCCATTCCCACCACTAAGAAAAAATGTGTCGCGATATTGCTCAGGCGTCATGCCTGCGGCAAAAGCACCGCGCTTTAAGGAGTCAAGAAACGCAAGCCCCTGCGGTGCATCTGCAAGACCCTTTACGGCATCACGCGCAACCTCAAGTGGGTGCCAGTTGTGTACGACGTTGTGCCCAGCCTCATAAAGAGTAAGGGGTGGAGACTCTTGTGTACGGTATCCATATTTGGGGTCGATAAGGGCGTTGCGCACCTGAGCCTTGACGGGTTCGCCGTCAGGCCCAATAATTGGCTGACCGTTTTCATCCAACTGGACTTCTTCATAAAGCTTGCGCTCTGATGGCTTAGCTTTAAGCCATTTTCCAACCATATCTACGGCGCCAAGTAACCCTTGGGCCTCTAGCTGATCCGCAGTTCCGATTGCTGGTACATCATCTTTAGCCATTACGCCCTCACCTACCGCTGCATTGTTTTACTTGCCATTTTTCCATTTGCGTCCCGATAGTACACTTTTGTACCATTCTTAACAGTGGGATCATTGACGGCTGCTTGATACGACGGGGCATAAACCATCGGATTTTGGGGTGTGCTATTAGGCAAATCCGAGATACCCGGTGCCCTTTTTGGTCCAGACGCCTTTTGTGAGCCGGATGTGCCGGGGACTGCCGCTGGTGCCCCTGCCGGACTCGCTGGCGGCGTAGCTGGCGTCGCAGTCGCAGTCCTAGTATTGGCGTTGTTAATGGAGGGAGTCGCGGTCGGATAGAGCGATTTTTTGGCTCGTTCAAGGCGCTCATCAGCGGTTCTAATATTCCGGTCAAGAACACCAACGACTGCCGCAACGGCAGCCGTGCTATTTTCAACGCTAAGGGACGCAGGCGAAATACCGGTACCTTCAAGCAGCGTGGAAAGCGCCGCAATCCTTTGCGCGTTTGTCTGACCTGAGCCAACAATATTCGCTGGAGCGCCATTTGCCAAAGCGGCGCTTGCAACCCTATTCCAGAATGATGTTGTTGCGCCAAGCTGAAGTTCCTGTCCGGAATCAAGCAATTTCTTAATGTCGCCAACGACATTCCTGATTGCCTCATTCTTAAGGACAATATCCTCAGCCTTGGCATAAGTGTCAAGGTTGGCAGAGCCAATGTTAGCGACACTGGTATTGAATGCCTGTAGCTTAGGATCAGCGACTGCGCGGAATGCGTCCATATACGCCTTATCGGCTGTTGCGTATCTGGATTGAGCGGCCACAAGACGGGTTTGTGCCAATTCTATGTCACTTGGAGAAGCATATTGACTGCCCAGCAGCTCTTGTTGGGCAGCCATGTCAGCTTGTGCCTGTGCGCGTTCATTAAAGTATTGGGCGACATTAGGGTTCGCGTTTGCCCCAGCGACGATGCCCTCAACGCTATTGTCGCTGGGAGGGGTTGCCGACTTAAACTTAACCACATCTCGCACAGTTTTGGTTGGGGTATACAACTGAGCGCCTTCAGGGACGTCAGGCATGTATTGACCAGAACCCGTAAGCATTTGCTGTATCATGGCTTGCTTTTGACCGGGCGTAACCAAAAAAGTGTCTTCGCCGGGAGGAGCGCCGGGCTTGGTAAAGGTAAAGTTCTTACCATCAGGCGCAAGGCGGAAGAATTGATCAGCCAATGTCCTTGCAACCTCAGCCTGCTTGGCAGCGGCAGCCTGACGGACAGGAAGCTGCTTGTTGCGCTCATTAGCCAAGTTTTGATACGATTGCGCACCAGCGCCAAGGCCAGTCGCGAGTGCTACGCCAAGGCTGCGCGTAGGCGCAGTGCCCATGGCAGCAATACCGGTCAGTAGTGGGATGATCGATCCAGCAGACCCGCGCTTAATGCCTTTGAAAAAGGGTTCAGACAGGTAATCATAGCTGTAGGGCGCAACTGCCCCACCCTCAAGGCTGACAGGATTTTGCCTACCACGACCAAAAATAGTTTTGCGCATGGCTTCCTGCGGCTTGCCACGAGGGTCTAGCTTTGCGGTTACCACAATGTCATCCACTACCGGTGGCTTCTTTTCAGCGTCTTCCACTACCGGTGGCGCGACACCAGTGGCGTTAGGTTTGGCATCGGCTGGCGTGGAAGCAGCAACGGAAGTGGCATCAGGGCCCGCTGCACCAAGACCGCCCTCTTTGCGCCTTGAAGGCTCTGGAGTTACTGTCTGGATTGGGGTTGCCGCAGTAATTTCTTCAGCCAACTCTTCTTCAGTTTTTGGAACGCCGCCATCCTGATACCCATCACGCCCTGCAAGGCCACCTGAAGCAAAGCCAATTTCCTTGGCGCGCTTTGCCATGGTGTTGCCGGTCCAGTTAATGAGTTCGCCAACGGTGCGGATCTTCCTTTTCGCAAACACATCTGGGTTGGCAGTAATTGCGTCTTTATCAACAGCCAATTCAACTGGCGTATTGGGGTCTGCCCTCAGCGCCCTTACAGCGCCAGAAGGCCCAAGGAAGTGGGCCAAATAGACGTTACGGGCATTTGTATCGAACCCATATTTCCTGAGATGTTTTGCGTTGTCCGCAATAATCATTGGGCCGAATTGAAGGTTAAGCTTGCGACCTTCGGGCGTGGTGCGAAGAGCCCTAATGCCTGCATCGCCCAATTCACGAGCCTGCTGCGGGAATGCCTTTTTAAAATAACTGACGTATGTGTCCTTAACAATTCCATACCTACCGAGCGCCGAAGAAGTCTTGGCTTGACCGTCCCCTTCAGCCGCAAAGATAATCTTTGCAATTCCGGACAGGTCTTTGGGCAAAGATGCCGGTACTGGCAGCAAACCGGCAGCCTTGGGCGCACCAGCAAGACCCTGATCACGGGGCGCATTTTTGCGGGCCTCCAATTCTTCGCGGAATTTTTTATTGGATGCCGCAAAGTTATCGACACGCTGTGGTGCAGCTTCAGGCTTGCGGCGCAGCAAAGACTCAAAGTGGCTATCGTTGCCAGCTATCAAATCTTCAGGATCTAGGTTGAAATCAAAGCCCTGTTCATTTTCTTCAGGAGCAGCCATTTCAGCACCCATCAAGCCAGCGGTTGGCTCACCACCCATCGCGAAATGACCGCGCTTAGCAGCGCCAGAGGTTGCCTTGGCGTAATCGACAGTCTTGTACTTGCCAGCCAAGCCAACAGCATGAGGCTTATGACCCTCAACCTCTTGAGCAAGAAGCCCGATTTGGGTGCGCGGATCACCCTTATAGTTATAGCTATGGACAATCTGGCCGTCAAAAAGCTTACCAATTGGCTTGATGTTTTCTTTCAGGCGCTTGTCGGAGAACATGGCGGCTACCTTAGCCACAGTGCCTGCAATTTGGGCAACCTTGGCAGTCTTGCTGAGTCCGCTTTCAGGCTTTTCAAGCGAAGCCGCAGTCATTGGCTGACGCGAGGCATCCAAATCATCCCCTTCAGGAATGTCCAGACCCTGACCACCATAAGGCGTACCGCCGGTTGAAAAGAGACCAATCTTTTGCCCAAATTTACCCAATTTCATTCCGGTATCGGCCACATTGGCTACCTTGCTAAGCTTGTCGAGACCGCTTTGCTGACCCGGAAGATTGCCAGCCGTCATGGGGCCGTTTGAGCCACCAGCAAGGGCATCCGTTGGGATGTCTAATCCCTGACCGCCGTAAGGGATGCCGCCGCCCATGGCATAATCCTCTGCCCTTTCGGTATCAGATAAAACGCCTATTTCCTTCAGAAGATCTTTCGAAATACGATATTTGTCGTCTTCAGGTTTTTTGTCATCGCCCCAAGCGCCTATGCCTTCGCCAAACTTATTGATGCTGCTACCAAGATCAACCATGGTCTTGGCCTGCTCAGCACCAGTGGCTCTCTGTGGCAGCGCGGAGGGCGTCATTAACTGGCTTGGAGCGAAGCTTGACTGCGGCACAAGGCCACCGCCAGCATTTGGTCCGCCAGCGTAAATCCCGCCACTGGTAAGCGGGGCGTACATAGCCTGCTGCGCCTCAAGCATTTGCTGCATTACGGCTGGATCGTACCCAGCAAGACCGCCGTTGGAGAAGCCCTGACCTGCGTTATATGGCATTACGCTGCCACCAGCGCTTGCAAGGCCACCAGAAGCCATATGGCCACGGTCGGCGGCATCTTCAGTTGCCTTGTCGTAGTCAACGGTCTTGTAGCCACCAGCAAGGCCAACAGCCTCCGGATGATGCTTCTGGACCTCTTGCGCGATCAGACCGATCTGTGTGCGCGGATCGCCCTTGTAGTTGTAGCTGTGGATGGTCTGGCCATCGAAGGTCTTACCGACGGCCTTGATGTTTTCCTTCAGACGTTCGTCAGAGAAAAAGCCACCGGGCTGTGTAGTTGTGGTTGTAGAGCCTTGCGCCGTACCGGTGCCAAGAGCGATGTTGCTTGCCAATTGAAGCTGCTGGTATGGCAGCGATTGAGCCTGAAGGAATTGATTGTACAGAGCATTGTTTTCAGCCTGCTGAGTGGCTTGCTGTGCTTGACCTGCCGTCATTTGGGCAGCAGCGCCTTGCAGGGCCGCAGTTTGAGCGCCTGTGCCAAGGGCAGCAAGCTGGCTGGCTGTGTTGGCTCCTATGTTGTAAAGCCCACTGCCCAATGCCGCTGATGTTCCCGCTGCCGTGTTTCCTTGGTTAAATAGTTGCTGACCAAGAGCAGCCTGCTGTTGGGCTGCTGTAGCGCTTTGTGCAAACTGTTGCTGACCCAAAGCGGCCTGCTGCTGGGCTGCGGTGGCGTTTTGTGCAAACTGCTGTTGACCCAAAGCGGCTTGCTGAGCCGCTGTTGTGGCACCCTGATTGAAGAGTGTATTGCCCACAGCAGATTGCTGCTGGGCAGTGTTTGTACCTTGGCCGTAAACCTGCTGCCCAAGGGCGGCGGTATTTTGGCCAGTGGTGTTGTTCATGTTAAAGAGTTGCTGACCAAGAGCGCCCTGCTGCTGTGCGGCGGCAAGCCCTTGTCCGAAGCCCTGCTGGCCAATGGCAAGCGCCTGTTGCGCAGCCTGCTGTTGCGCAGCCCGGTTGGCTTGAGAGGCACCAAGGTTAAGCTGCTGTTGCTGCTGGGCTGTGTTAAGCGCCTGCCCATAGCCCTGATTAAGAAGGCCAGAAAAGATTTGAGCGTTAGCTAAATTCTGCTGCTGATTCAGGTTCGCCGCAGCAATCCCTCCACGGTCGCCGCCAAAAGCACCAGAGCGGATGGCATTACCCATCTGCCCAGCCTGCTGTTGCTGGTTCTGCTGATTAAGAAGGCCAGCGGTGCCCTGCAAAACGGTGCCGAGGAACGGCGACATGTACCTGTTGATCTCATCAGCGCCCAATTCAGTCGGGTTCACCGCCTGAGCGCCGCTGGTCATGTAATTAGTGGCTATACCCTGATACGGCTGCGCGCCAGCAAGTGCCTGTTGGGTTCCGGCCAAGGACCGATTCGTTATATCACTACCCTGCGCCAATCCCTGTTGGTATAGGCCACCAGCGGCTTGGTTGTAAGGCTGCGCCGACGCATAAGCTGCGCCCAAATTATTGAGTGCGTTACGCTGTATCCCTGATCCCTCGCCATACGCTGCGTTGAGCGTGTTTGAGGATTGCCCAGCATACTGGTTTCCGACGTTCAGAGCATTATTTAAACTACCAGATGACTGGGTTGCGTACTGGTTTCCGGCGTTCAGAGCATTATTCAAACTAGCGGATGACTGGTTTGCATACTGGTTCCCAGCAGTTACACCTTGGTTCAGTTGGCTGGTGGCATTTTGATAGTAAGGAGTCACCCCTTGCTGAGCGTTATTAAGCTGGTTTGTTGCATTGCCGTAATATGATTGGGCCATATTCGATGCGGCATTCGTGTTAGCAATACCTGCCTGTTGCGTAGCCGTCAGCGGGGCGACAAACTGCCCTTGGTAATATTGAAAGGGCTGAGTGGTGACCGTATCAGCACGGGCGTTGATCGCATTATACCTAGCCAACACCTCTGGTGGGATGCTGATTGCCTGTGTTGACCTAGTGGTTTTACCGCCCATTTAATGCTCCGTTCTGGAGTAATCCCCAGTTTTCGCGCCGTATAGGAAAAAAGCACCGCTTGGCTTCCCAAACTGGCGCTCATACATCCGTACCTTAGCTTCCGTCCTGTTATTGGACAATACACCAATTATGAGGGGAATTCCAAGGGTATCAGATACTTTCTTGCTAAATTCGCACAAACGCCTTGCGCGACCGCCTTTTGCGCTGCGAAATTCAGGGTGAATGAAGATGGCTTTTTCCTCAACGACTGGCGCTTCTGAGTACCACATTGTGCCAATTCGAAGGACCACAATGCCTTCAATCGCTCCGTCTTTTGGGCCAATTAACCCCACAATACCGTGATCTTGGCACAGGGCTGGGTATATTTCTTGAACTAATTTTGCTGGACTTGCTTCAAGGAAGCCATTTTCTTCAGTCGCCTGCATGGCAACAACCATAATTTCGTCAAGATCCTCAGGCGTACCAACGCGAATATAAAGGTCATTTGGATTGGTTTTATCTGTCATAATCAATCTTTCTTAGGTCCGGGTAAATTCTTTAATGTATTAACGGTTTCAGCGCGCATGCGCTTAACGAATTCATCCAATACGCGATGGCCCGTGTCAAGGTCGCCGCCACCAGCCTGCATTACCTGCTCAGGCGTAACGACATATTCCCCGCCAGCAGCGATGATCGGCACTGTCGCAGCGCCACCTTCGGCTTTGCCGGGCAGCGGCTCACCGTAAGGTCCGCCTTCGACGCCGTAAGGCTCTTCCTGACCGGTGTATGGTACGCCACCGAAAATGGTGCGCATGTGCTTAAAGCCAGCCATGGTATTGCCTTCGCCCATGGCGCTGATGATGTCGGCTGGGATGACATAGGAGCCGGACGCCACATGCATTGGCAAGTGGTCTGTGCGGCCCGCTACAGCACTGTGGATGGGGCCGCTGTGGACCTTTGTGCTGACCTGTCCGCCTGTGGCGCGGGCTGTGCGCGCAGACTGCTTAAACGCCTCCGCTGTGGGTGCGCCTTCGCTGCCGGGTTTGCGCATGCGCTCCTTTGAGCCATGCTTAATCCGCTCACGCTTTGCGTGAATGTTGGCGTAGAGACCGCCGCCGTAGCGCTTGCTAATGTCGGGATCTTCCGGATCAAATTGACCATTGTTAAGAGTTGGGGACTTTATCTGATTAGGATTGAAAACAACATACTCTGGTGAGTTGAAGCCGTTTCCATCAAAAATGATGCCGTCATGATCAGGCGTCAAAGCCTCTAATGCTTTCCGCTTTGCCTCTGGGAATGACATGCCCTGCTTGGTATATTTCTTAATTGCAGCAGTTGTGTTTAGGGGATTTTCTATTCGGAGATGGGCAGCAACCACATCTCCACGCGGCACCTTAATGCTTGCCCCCTTTTCTCTAGTATAACCAGACGCATTGAGAGGGTCTGAAGTAAAGTATGTTCCGGGAACATCGCCTTGACCTGACCTTTTTGTAACTCGACTTGTGTCAAATACCCTAACACCTTTGGCGGTGCTGCCGTGATAGACAACCTTTGGATTACCCTCTTTGTCCGACACTTTGCTTTTACCAAACCAGCGACGCAAATTCTCTTCGCGGCGCGGATCGCCATGAGTGATGTCATCTTCATTCCGCCCGCCAGACGCCCGCACCTTGCGCGCAGTTGAAAGCGCAGCAGCGATGCTTTGGTCGCGAGGGTGACCAGATTTAATCATCTCAGCTATATTTTTGCTGATGACTTTTTGTGATTTACCGGGCTTTAATGGCATAATTACCTCACGAATAGCTGACTGTGACAGCTTGGCCTGTGCCCGGAGTTACAACGATGCCGTAAACCACCGGAAGATTAACAAATACAACACCGACTGTGTTTGGGATAGTGTAAATAGGTCTGGTGGTGGTGCCAGTTGCGGCGGCATCATAGATAGTGCCAACGCTTGACCCTGCGGTTGTGACTGTAACCATGGCCAGACGCCCGGCAGCGCCATTCACAACCGTCGTAGTGGTGATGTTTTGCAGGATTCTTGCACCCTGTACTGACACATAAGTCTGCGCTAGGCCGTTAATGGCCGATGCAATGTTTTTTGCGGTAGTGAGAAGATCGCTTAATGATGCCATGATTTAGAACTTTCCATCCGGTTGAACGCGATAGCGGATGTTCCCAATTCGCCAAAATGAGTCAATGTCGCTACTGCCAAGGCCAATCGACACCAACCTGCCACGAAAGCGTGGAGAAATAAATGTCGTGCCCTGCGTCAATGGATACGGGCCATATGTGGTGGGCGTCTGCCCGGCGTAATCCGCAACGTAGAATGTCAGGTTGACTGTGGCGTTTTGAGATCCGTCGTAATACCCCCATTTCATGTCTGGCCAGACCTGATCGACAAACATTTTTACGTCCGCTTCCGCCATGGCAAAATAACCTGTTTGGAAGCTGGATAGCATGGGCTGACCGTCAGCGTTTTGCGATGTCTCATGCTGGTAAATGTAGCGGCTAGTGGGATCTGCGCCAACGGGCGGCCCAATAACAGACTGATCAACCCAAGCGGATCGGCCAAGCGACCCAAAATCCCAGACCTGTAGGAAGACGTTGTATTTGGCGTATGCGTTGACCTCGCCGCCACTGCTCATGGTCGGATAATACCAAGTAATTTCACCAAAGCGCGAATTTACCCCGACCCTAATTTTTTCTAAATTAGTTTGGTCAAGGTCTTGGAATATGACGTCCCAAATTGGGCACGAAACAGGCTGCACACCCTGACCGGTCATTGAAAAGAATTGCGATGGCCCCATCCAATAAACGGCTCCGTTGATGGATGCTGCGGCTTTTTTAGCAATTAGACCGCAGCCAGAGCCCACCTCGTTGAAGGAATAAACGTATGGCTGCCCGATATACTGCATCGACCAAACGCCAATGTCGGTCCATAGCAGCGCCTGCTGAGCGGCCTGAATAGCGCCAACAATCCTTGAGCCTTTGGGTATGCGGTAGGAACCAGCCTGATTAATAACGGTGGCAATCCAGTCGTTATAATTACTGACATCGCACCACCGGACAAGCAGCGGATCTTGGATGCCCGTAAATGTCGATCCAAAAGCGATGATCTGGCGCTGAGGCATGGCCACGAAGATGCCGCTATTAACCGGAGGTGCCTGCGGAATGACAGTCGCCTGAGGGTTCGAGTCAGTTGGGTCCCATTCATAAATAGGCTGAAACTGCGGGGATTGCTCATATGTTGGGCAGGCAAGAAGGATTTCACCCCAGTTATCAAGGCTCCAATCATCCGCATTAATTGCGGTCCCGGTGCTGGGGGCAACAGCGGTACCGGTTCCGTACCCTCCGCTTCCATAGGTCCCAACGCCATATCCGGTGCCCGATGAAATAGCGCCAACGCCAAAGTTATAAATAAAGTGGGCTTGGTTGCCGTTTAAATAGCCGGTCGTGGTTGATGTCGGGAGCGTCAGCGCGTTAATCGTAAATTGGCTGCTGCTAATGACGGATTCAACGACAAAATCGCCATAAAATGTAGTGCCGCCAACCGTTGTAGACATGAGCACAGGGAAGGTGCTGCCCGGCAAGTAACCATGATTGGCCAATGTGACTGTAACAGAGGCTGCCCCAGATACAACGGAGAAAAGCGGAAGCGTTGTGGTCGTTGATGTTGATGTGGCTGGGAGCGGCGAACCAAGGCTATCCAGCGCCTGCACAGAATAAGATGTGGCCCCAAGGTACCCGTCAGGATCGCACTGATACAGACCAAACAGAATAAGGCCGCCAACCGATATTTGCGTTGCGATGTAGACCGTATTGTACTGTGTTATGCCCGTGGTGGTCGCGTCTGTAATAATGACGAAGCTGCTTCCAGACGTGGATGAGGCCGCTGCCGTGACGTTATCTGAGGTTGAGCGCGGCGTGATGTCATCAGCAACGCCATTTGTGATTACGCCAAGCTGGGCAGATCCGGTAACGCCCACCTCTTCTGTACCGTAAGCAAGGTGCTTGTTTGCCAGCGTATCCTGCCAAGCCCACAGAGCGCGGGTGATGGCAGGCGTTGTGTTGGGGTAATATTTAGTCCATCCACCAAGCTTCTGGACCAACGCGCCCTGCTGCCGATCAGGGATAAAGCGGACAAGTTCGCTGACTGAAATACCAGCCTCATTTAGGGCCGGTGTTTCATTTTGATCGACGCCGGGGCGTAGCTTCAAACTGGCGTGAGGCATGAAGCGCTACCTTGTTGGAGTGGCCGCAACGGGAGGCGACATGGATGACCAAGCGGATGCGCTGAACTTTTTGCGCCCCTCTTCGACCGCAGCCCCCTTCAGCAGGTTCTGATACTGCAATTCATAAGTTGGCCCCATGGCAGGGTCGTTAGACGCCTGACCAAAGTTGCGCTGGAATTGGGAAATATAAATCAGCGACGCTTGGATCAAAAGGTCCGGGAAATATGTGCTGATAAAGGTTGTGCCGGTGTTGGCCAAAGGCGTTGTCGCGTTTTCGTATAGCGTTGGCAGGCGCACCGTGCCGGTCACTTCTACGGTGTAAGCGGCGTCAGGATATGGCCCCACAATAATATTGTTGTAAGTTTCGCCGCCAGTGGAGAGGTCGCCACCAAACATGGCAAAAAGCTTTGGCTGAGCCCTGCTGGCGGTAGCCGAAGATCCATACACATTTTGCAGATATTCTTTTGTGGCAGGAAGGAGTGGGTATGTCACCCCGTCCACGCTCAGGGCAATTGTTTGCACGGTGACAAAATCATACGCCCCAATCTGCAATTTGTTATCGCCAATGGTCAGGGTGTAGGGACGCGATGTTTGCGATGGGAGGAGGTCCAAATCGCGCTGGATGCGCAGTTCCGCATAGTTGAGCATTTGGGGGATGATGTCGTTAAATGAAGTATCAACCCCCACGACAACACCAGCGGTGGTTTGCACATTAACAACGGCCATGGTGGCGACCTGCGTCACATAGCCATTATAGGTGAGTGGTGTTGTCTGAGGTGTTGCTGGCATGGCATCCTGCTGCAATAAAAATGATTGCGGCGTTCTACCAAATATAGAGTCAATGTTCTAGTGCTGATAATAAATCGGCATTTTTAGTCATGAGCCTTAGGTTTTCCAGCAATCGCTCATCATCTGGGGCATGCTGGATCGCCAGTTCGCACTGCTCAATTGCCACCTCTTTCATGCCAAGATACCAAGCTGCGATGCTGGCATAGTCATGCGGCTTCGCTCCCCACACCTCAGGATCGACCGTGTAGACCAGTTCGCGGTCCTTGATGGCCAGTGCAGACAGCGCAGCGCCATAGCATTCAGCCCACATGTGCCGTTCATAGGCCAGCTTAGCAATCTCGACCCAAGGTTCGCGGGTGTTTGGCGCTTCCACCATGCCCATGCGCGCAGCGCGCATAGCGTTGTCCCAGTCGCCCAATTCAGAATAGCAGCGCGACATTACCCTGTACGCATAGCAGCGCTCATTCGCCCAACTGGCACCCGGCAACGCCAGATACCGATTGCATTCATCAATGGCCTTTTGCCACTGCCCATGGAACGATAATTCGCGGGCATAATAAAACGCGTTGCGTGGATCGTGCGGGTCTTCTTTGACCGACATTTCCAACAGCGGCAGATACTGGCCACGGCTCTTGGTATTGTCCGGCTTATGCACCACCAGCAGCATATCTGTCTGGGCGTACTTTTCATCGATCAGATAAGGCACCGGATATTCATGGCATGGGTGAACCCAGCGATAGCCATGACGCGCATGAATTTTTTCGTAAAAGAACGCGATTCCGGCACCCCAGTCGAATTTATATCGCAGGCGGGTGGTGTCTTCCGCCCACACGCGCTCAATTTCCTCACGCCAACCGGGCTGGAGTTCTTCGTCCAGATCAAGGCTGACGCAGATGTCTATGTCTTTTGGGATAAGGGCCAGCGCAGCATTGCGCGCATCGTCAAAGCGCCATGGTGTGATGCAAATTGGCAACACCTTTGCGCCATGCTTCTTGGCAAGCTTGACGGTATTGTCGGTTGACCCAGTGTCAGCAATCAGGATTAGGTCTGCATCGCTGGCCGATTTGCAGAACCGCTCAACAAACATCTCCTCATTTTTGGAGATGGCATAAACGCATATTTTCATCGCAATATATAATCCATAAAATAGTGGTCGCCCCGTTTATAGAGGCGACCCATAGCGTTATCAAATTTTTTAAAGTGTGGATGGTGCCCACGGCAGTGGAGGGGTCACCACAGGTGGGTCAATCTGGTCGGCAATCTGCTGGGCTACATTGGCCTCATATGCAGCAACCTGCTCAGCGCCCATAGCAGCTTGCACCCAGCCAATGACCTGCGCTTCGGTCAGGTCTTCATATGGCGTAAAAGGTGCGTCAGGATCAATGGTCACGCCCTGAGAGCCATATACGCTCCCCACATATGTGCCGTCCGTTCCGGTCAATGTCCAATGTACGGTGAAGACCACATCGGTCTCGCCGTCGTATTCTGGATAGGCGTCCATCTGTTGTACGCCCCAAGTGTTCGTGATGGTCATCATTCGGTTCCTTCTGTTATCTCTACCCAAGCCAGTGTGGCTTCGTCCCAGTAATATGGTTTGCCGTCATCCGGCTTTGGTGTGGGTGCATCCCACAGGCAAGTGTCTTCATCAAGTAGCCACGACGAAAATGGCGATGGCGGGATAAACGCATCGCGCTCTGCGTCATAGGTGTAGCCAATCCCCGCATAGTTCTTACGCAGCGGACGCCCTTCGGGGTGCTGGCCTCCATGCGTGTTGTAAGATGTCTGGATGAAAAGCGCAGGGTCGCCAAAAAGGCCCGTGTCGATAACGTCCTGCTCAATGACAAGCACTTCTGCGACGATGCCGTCGATAACTTTGGCAAAGTGGCTCACGCCGTGTAACTCCCCGATGAGTTAAATTGCATAATAGTGTTTGAGCCGCTGGTCGTGACCGTCGGTGAACCTGTCGTGGCACCGCTATAGCTGGCAGTCGGTACGGAAATAATGACCACACCGGAGCCGCCTGCACCGCCTGTGCGCAGAATGTTTGTGGGTCCAGTGCCTGAACCACCACCACCACCGCCAGTGTTCGCGGTGCCCGCAGAGCCATTGGCGTCTGCGCCACCATTACCCCCGCCGCCAGCGCCGCCTGTGCCAGCAGCCGAACTGGAAGTCCGTTTGCCGCCGCCGCCGCCGCCAGCGCGTGTGACTGATGTGCCCGTTATTGAAGAAGCTGTTCCATCCCCTCCGGGCGCGCCAGAACCAAAGCTGCCAGAGCCTCCCGCGCCAGCGCCGCCACCCCCGCCTCCGCACTGTACGTCACCATTTGAGGTGCTGCTCTGGCCAAAACCACCAGAGTTGCCTTGTCCTGAAGTTCCCGCAGCGCCGCCGGGATTGCCTGAAGCGAATGTGCCGCAACCGCCGCCGCCAGAACCCCCAGAGTTGGGCGCGGTTACAGAACCGAACGAAAGGCTTGAGCCACCACCGCCACCTCCTATGGCAGTCTGGCCAAGTGCCGAAGAGTTGCTGCCGTTGTTGCCGATAGCCACACTGCTGGGGGAAGCCCCGCCAGCACCCACCGTAATGGTATATGTGGTGCTTGGAGTTAACGTCGAAGTGCCTGCTAGGTAGCCTCCGGCACCGCCCCCACCTGTACCACAGTTGGTGTCAGCGGTACCGCCTGAAGCACCGCCAGCGATGACCAGATAGGACGCTGTATACGCGGCCTTAGCACCCGCACCAAGAAGGGCGCACATTACTCCGGACATCAGGTAACGCCCGCCCCGGAGATATACCAGCGGTTTGTGCCGACCTTAAGGAGTGTGGCCACGGACCCAATCGCCATTGTGCGAGTGCCAGTCGTGGCAGCGCCAGTACCTGCAAGCACAAGGGTAACACCCGAAGCCGGAACAACCGTCTTTGCTGCGTCTTCGACAACAATCGTGATCGCCGCGCCGATAGGAAAGGCTGTGGTGGCATTGGCCGGAATTGTAATAGCAAACGCACCAGCCGTAGCATAAACATGGTCACCTTGGTCAGCCAGCGCCAGCGTGTAGGTCGATGTCTGTTGGTTCTGCGGCAGACCCTTGTAGCCAACGGCGTCAGCGAGGTCAGCGGATGTGATACCGCCTGTGCTGAGGATGCGGAAGCGTTCGTTACCATTGGTACGGAACGCCATTGCGCTTGAACCCTGAACCGTAATAAGACCGGCATCAGTACAGGCGATTAGGCCATTTTCAGCCGTCACCCCACTGTTGGTGAACTGAAGGGCCGCAGCAGTTGCAGTGGCATTTGAGCGTAAACGCGCCGCATAACCAAGACCGGAGGTCGTGTCCGCTGCCGAAACGTCAAGCCTGTAGCCGGGGTCTGTGTTGCCAATCCCGACGTTGCCACCGCTGACAATACGCATACGCTCTGTGGCACTCGTTAAGAACGCAATTGGAGCAGCTTCTTGCGTAATAATCGCAAGCGCACCTGTCCCGCGATGCTCGACATTGCTACCGCTGTTTGCACCTCCGTTGGTGCGGATTAGGCGGAGGCCGTTATTGTAGGTCGTGTCACCCTGAAGGTCGATAAAGCTGTAGCCGTTACCACTACGACCAGAGCCAACGCGGATATATTGGTCGCCAGTCGAAGCGCCGGAAAGCAACATGCTTCCGCCCGCACCGACATCTAACTCCTCACCCGGCGAACTCGTACCAATCCCGACAAGACCCGCGCTGGTGATGCGCATACGTTCTGTGCCATTGGTAACAAAGGTTGCAAATCCAGTAGCGCCAAGTTCAATATTTCCAGAAGCACCAGCAAGGTAGCCGACGCCTGTCCCACCAACGCTTAGGCCGTAAAAAGCAGTGGTCGTCCCGTTGACTTGGACAAGACCACGATTGGCAGCAGAATAAGCAAAAGAACTCGTACCAATCCCGACGTTGCCGCTGGCGTCGATGCGCATCCGCTCTGTGCCACCGATACCCAACAATAATGCTGTGCCGGAACTATCGCTAGTAAGAATACCGCCGCCAGAAACGCCGCCAATCAGTACGCCAGTATTAGGAGTGCTGTTGCGGAAATAACCTTGGTAATCCGTAGCCGACACCGCCTGAACGCGGTAGCTTGGTGAACTCGTACCAATCCCGACGTTTGTGCCGTCAAAGACAAAGTTGGCAGAACCAGCAAAAGATCCGCTGCTATTGTACTGAACCTGCGTGTTGCTGCCGCCAATCGCTGGCGTAGCGCCTGTGGGGCCTGTCGGACCACCAGCACCGGTCGAACCAGTTGGGCCAGTAGTGCCTGTTGGTCCAGTCGGGCCTGTGTCGCCCTGCACACCCTGAGCGCCTGTAGGACCCGTGGGGCCTGTCAGGCCGGTAGCGCCGGTCGGGCCAGTGGGGCCTGTAGCACCTGTGCTGCCTGTGGCACCGGTTGGGCCAAGCTGGGTGTACATGACCTGTTGAGCGGTGAAAATTACACCCGGAATAGCGGGCGACACCGGGGTAGTCCCAGCAGGCACTGACTGAATTGAGATGGCCGTGTTTGTAGTGGCCCAGATCATTTCGATATAATCGGTGGCCGCGACCTTCAGAATAAAGTTAACGGTCATCAGGCCATAGCCATCTATGCCGCCGTGTCTTTGCTGAATACTGAGTCGCGTATCACTGTCTGGAATATCGCCAGTGCTGCCGCTATCGTTTTTCCGCAGCCAGACATTTACGTCATGAATTTGCGTGTCTGTGTTCACAAATTGAATTGAAAATGTGAGGCTATAGACGCCTGCGCTTGCAAACGTGACGCGGCTGCCGGACGCTACAGTAACCCCGTTGTTATCGGGATCAGCGCTATTAAGATTGACCGAATAAGCCGTGTTTGCGGCAGCGGCTGTTTGGTCAGTCGTATCCCAGAACGACCCCCAATAGCCAAGCGCACCGCCAGACCCTGTTGGCCCCTGATTTCCGGTCGGACCTGTTGGGCCAGTGCCCCCGGTATTGCCAGTTGGACCTGTTGGGCCTGTTGGGCCAGCGACGGTCGAATCAGCGCCTGTCGGTCCTGTAGGACCTGTCGCTCCTTGGATACCCTGAGCGCCCGTTGGGCCAGTTGGGCCAGCAACAGTTGATGCAGCGCCGGTAGGACCGGTGGGGCCAGTTATCGAAGCGCCGGTTGGTCCAGTAGAACCCTGAGCGCCAGTGGAGCCTGTTGGCCCGGTTGGGCCGGTAACAGAAGGCCCAGTAACACCCTGCTGGCCCTGAGCCCCTGTGGGGCCAGTTGGACCGGAAACACCCGTGGGACCGGTGTCGCCTTGCGCACCTGTTGGGCCGACGGCACCGCCAGCGCCTGTACTACCAGTTGGCCCGGTTGGCCCTGTGGCACCTGTCGGACCAATTCCGCCTTGTGCGCCCGTTGGACCAGTTGGACCTGCCTGAAGCCCTGCAACAGCCAACGTGGTCGTGCGACGCGAAACACCAGCTTGGACAATTTCCAACTGCTCTTCGCCACTCAATGATGTGGCAAGTGGAAGCTGAGGAATTGTTGTATTAGCCATTGTTAAATCCCCGTCTGCGGTATCTGGGTGAAGCCATATGGCAGGCCAACCAGAGCCGTGACCATGTTTGTTGTGCCGGTGAGCAGCGATGCTGCCGGTATAGCCTTATTTGTCTGATAGGTAAATGCCGTAGCAGTTGTAACCGTGATGCTGTAAAATCCACATGCGTCAGGATCTGAAAGTCCTTCGACAGAGATTTGGGCGTCAGTTACAAGGCCGTGAGCCGCTGAGAACGTGACCGCAATTTGATCTGTGCCAACGGCGGAAACCGACAAGGGGTTAAGCTTGACGGAGAAATGCTCTTTGCCAACCAGCGGCATGACTGCGCCTTGGGTCAGCCCGGTTGGCACCCCAGTTTGCTGCGTCAGCAAATTCTCGCCATCTTCGGTGGAGAGCGTCACATTGACGGGAATTGGGATGCCTGTGGTTGGGTCGATGATCGGTGGCGCTGTGACTGTCTGGTAATCAGTCTCAGCCTGCCGGAAATCCTGCACACGCGCCTGCATGATAGGAATAGGATCGGCGGGCACCACAATAGCCCGCAACTGGTCCTGAGGCGTATCCACGCAGCTATTGCAAACAAGGATGCGGATATTCTGCAAAGCAGCCCCGCGCCAGTCATACTGCCACTGAAGATCGACATGGTTGTAACGAAACCCGCAGCGGTCACAGATCGCATGCGCTTGGGGGCTGGATGAACTTGTTCTGGCCCGACCTGACTGTGAGGCGTATGCCATTTATTCTACCTAAAATAGCCAGAGATCATTGGGGAAATGTACTGCTGGGCGGTTTCCACGTTCTGCATTGCCGCAATCTGATATGACTCATCCGCCAAAGGCTTCAGGATTTGGACGCGATCTGGTGCCCAAATCATGGCCAGACGCTGCGCCAAACCATAGGCAAAAGCCTCAAGGAAATAATAAGGGACATTAACTGTCTGCCCATTGGTAAAATCCGAATCATCAATCTGGCATACTTGATAGAAACTCAAGGCTGTCTGGGTGCCGTCCGGAACGGGCCACAGCGTCACATTTCCGCTGATCAGGCGATCCTGCCAATATGTTGTCGGGAAGCCCTGCTGCTCTTTATTTGGATAAGAAGCATATTCTGTGCGGCTGATTGGCAAAATTAAGCGGTCAATTGACTGCCCTGTCTCACCTGTAATTTGCCCTGCGGGCACTGTCTGAGATATACTGACAGTCCAACTGCTTCCTGAGCCAGCGGTAATGATGGTTCCGGTAATGATGCCATTACCAGAAATCGACATGCCAATTGACGGCGTCCCGGAGGTCACTATCAGGCTTGTCCCGCTGATCGACCCCGTGAACACCTCTCCGCTTGTGACGATATAGGTATCCAGCATGACGATGTTGTTGCCGGGTACGCTGTATGTTGATTGGCCAGCGACAAGGGGGATTGTTTGGCGCGTGACCGTCCATAGGTTCACACCCTCAGAAGACCAGCGGCCAAGAAGCAGGTTCGACGCCATGCGCGCCGACTCCATATGCTCCTGAAGCAGCGCGGTATTGCGAATTCCGCACAGGTTAAAGGCATACAGCGTCAGTTCGCCAAGCGACGGATTATAATTAAAAGTGCCGCTTACGGTCATGCCGATATTCCTTAGTTGCCAGCGCCAGTCTGCAATACTGTCATGGAAACAGAACCAGAGCCACTGTTTTGCACCATGCGGATGCCCATAACGGGTTGATTTAAAGCAACCGCCTGAGTGGTGGTCTGAGCGCCAAGGCCAGTAACAGTGACCCAGTTCCCGTTGGCAGGAACATATCCGTCAGCTTGGATTTGATCCAGCGTGTACTGAACGGTGTAGTTTGCTGTGCCAGTCACAGTGCAGACAATCGTCGCCTGAAACTGAGACATGAAGGGGTCGAGCGCTACAGGGGCGGTCGCTACAGCGCCGCCGCTGGCATTAGATGTGGAACGTGTAATGGGATACATGGAAAGTTACTCCTCAATCAATAACGCATACTAGCACTTAACGTCCCATCTTTTAAGCGCCAAATTAATTCGGCTGTTGGGATCGTGTGCTGTTTTAGCCGACGTAAGCTTTTCTTTCATTCCGCACATTCGTGAACGGAAGTTATCGCGCCTATCTGCTGCCGCAGGGCTGCGACTTGCCTCTTCAGCGGTGACCGGGCGCTTGATGTCGCGACCCTCTGCGCGCAGGGATGCGCGCCCTTTTTCGTTTAACCCGCCAGACTTAGACTGACCTTCTTTACGTTGCCAAGCATCAGACATACCGCTCTCCATAGTAAAACGGGGGCCGCTAAGCCCCCGTTCTATTTCAACAAGATCTTAGCGATCAGGTCAACGAACCGCTGACATTGCGACCCTTTGCAGGGGTGCCTTGACGAGCGGACGAGAACGGACTGCCATTGTCGCAAGCCCCACCGGACTTACGAGCCTTGCGGCCAGCGTGGTGCATGGCATCCATGCCCTTAACTTTGCCAACAGTTTTGCCGCCGCGCTTGCGCTTTTCGGCTTCTTCGTTGACGTTGCTTTGATAGGTGTAGCGCAAGTTCTTTTGGGCAGAGTCCTGCGCCATTTCATTTACACCACCCGAAGCGCGTGATTTACGACCCTTCATATCGAGTCTCCTTATGCCGTGAGGTTATTGGACTGGATATAAGTGACGGTCAAAACACCGACGCCAGTACCCGTGTTTGTGGATGTAACCAAGACCTGAATGTCAGTCGAACCAACATCCGTCCAGTTGGCAATAGCTGCATCAACAGTGCCGGGGTTGGCGCTGACGATACCCTTTGTGCCACCTGCAACAGCGCCAGCAGCAGTCAGCGCCGTGGCCGAAGCCGTGGTGCCAATGCCAAGCGTCGATGCAGCACCTGACCAAATAGTCGAAACCGTCAGCGTAATGCTGAGGATTTGACTGTCAGCAGGGATCACAATGTCAGTCGTGAAGACACCAGCAGACGAACCATTGGTGGCCTGCGTAATTGCCTGTGACTGAGCCATGACCGCATAGCCAACATTGGCCGTGCCGTTATAGCCACCAACACCAGCAAGATTGCCGGTGCCGTCGCTCTGGAGGACGTTGCCTGCCTTAATCGGCCCGGTAAAAGTAGTAGTACCCATGGGGACCTCCTTTAAAGTTCCCCCTCCCCGTTAAGAGAGGGGGTGCCGATTAATTAAGACGTTGGGAACGAACCGAAGATCGAACGCCAGTTGTAATAGCCGAAGCTATAACGCTCATAACCCTTGACCAAGAGGTTGTCGGTTACGAAATCGACTTGCATGTCGGTTTCGAACTTGACGCGCTCCATGTACGACAGACCGTCGATGTTGGTCAGAAGGAACCAAGCGTAGGCCGACGTCAAGAAGTCGTTGACCATGTAGCCTTCTGGCAGACCACCGCTGGTGCTGAGGATGGCGTTGACGTCGTTGTCTGCTGTACCCGGACGGAGTTCCGTCTTGGTGAGGCGGATAGCGACAGGCTCAAGCTGTGGCGGAACGATAAGCTTACGGCCACGGGCGAATACCTTCAGACCAGCTTGATCCTTGAAGTTCGTGCGGATCGAAATCATCGCGTTCAACAAGGTAGCTTCGTTAAGGTCAACCTGAGTGGTTGGCGTGTTGGCAACCGTACCACCGTCAATTGGGTGAGCAGTCGAGCAAAGCGCTACGCCGTCACCGCCAATGTTGGCGTTGTAGGTTGTTGCCGTGTTCAAGATGTTCGCACCGTAGATTTCCTTGGTCTGTTGGAATGACTCAATCAGGCCGAGGTTCGATGGTTGGAACTGGGTCTTGTACAGGTTATCGTCGATGGCTTTACGCGTAATTGCATAGCCGAGAGCAATTTCGTTATGCTCTTGGTTGTATACATAACGCTCACCAGCGCCGTTATCGAAAGACGTTTGACCGCCTTCAGTCTTCAACTGAGCAAGGCCGAGGTAACGCATTTCAGCGGTACGTTCGAGCGCCAGCTTCGAATCATGCTTTGTGAAGATCTTGTCGTACTGAGATGGGATCATCTCGTACTTGCCTTCTACACCCCGCAAGCCGGGGAGCAGAAGGTCTTTAATTGCTGATAAATTAACAGCCATGGTACCTTACTCCCTTAAATGCCGCTGAGGGTCTTGGTGGATACGTTGTTGAACGCAACAATTGCATAATTGTATGCGCCAGCTTCCGTACCATTAGCACCCGGAGGCGCTGTGTCGAGGCCAACAACCTTGAACGGCAGCGTGGCTGTCGTTGTTGGTGTGACGGTGATGTCGATGTATGCGCCAGAAATGCCGCTCATCGTGTTGGGTGTGCCATAGGCGAACTGCACGTTGGCACCGATGTCGGTGACAGCGAGACCGGTCGAGGACGAACCACCAACCTGAGCCAAGAACTTCGCGTTTGGATCATTGACGTAATAAACTTCGACAGTGTTTGTCGAAGCAACGTCAGCAGCGCCCCAGAAGTTCGACCAAACGGTACGCTTCTGCGAAACTGAAAGATACTTACAGCCGACGAAAACGCCAGCAAGAATGCCAGTACCGGGAGTGGTAGGATAAATCGAACCATTCGCGTTCTGGAATACAGGGTCACCGAAATACATAGCAGCGGTGTTATAGGCGCAGAAGCCAACAACCTGCTCGTAAGTCGGAGCAGAACCAGTTCCACTGAACTGGCTAAAACCGAAAGGCGCAAAAGTATTTGCCATGACGGATCTCCTTTAGGGAAGCCATCATCGCGCACCGGGGCGACTAAGACTGAGGGTTTTTGAGCCTCCGCACCGGGGGAAGCGGCACGATAAATCGCTTATTTTTTCGGCTTTGTCAACAATGCAATAAAAAGGGCGGCATATAGCCGCCCAATTTACCAATTTTTTTATGAAGGAATCGGAATTGAGTCGTATGATTTCCGAATATTAACCAGTGACTGGTCTTTATTTGCCCGCTCAAACTGGCCGCCTTCTGCGGAATTTAGCTGGGCCTCCTTCTGCCGGACCTGATTACGCGCCTTGCGCAATTCAATGGCGCGGGCTTCGTCAGAAATTTCCGACGGACGCTCCATTAGAACCATGCCTTTACGCTCAATAATGGGGTGATCACCATTATTTGGCATGTAAGATGGGTGACGCGCCGTTGGGACGGGCTCCCAACCAGCGCGGGCCAAAGCTACCTGATACGCAGGATCTTCGGCACCCAACAGAAGCTTGCGCTTCCATTCATATTCCCAGCCCGGCGGAATATCATTTTTATCGATAAAGAAGTCATCAGTGCCTTCATCCATATCGCCAAGGTGATCGCGGAGTTCTGCGGCACGGCGCGCAGCACGGGTGCGGGGGTCTTCTTCACGCATTGGGGCCCGAATATCCGCACGGATATTTGGTGCAATATCCGCATGCGTTGGGGCTGGTGCCGCAGAAAGTGGCTCAAATGCCTCTTCCAATACATGCATATTAACGGCTTCTGCGGCGGTTTGGGCTGCGTGATCAAGGGCTTCCTTAACCTTTGGTGGGCGTCCGCGCTTTTTAGGTGCAATAGGTTCCATAATAATACTCCTCAAATTTAATTAAGTTTGCCTTCTTTCTGAAGGGTAAGCTTGTTGCGTCCATACTCTTCAGGCGTCATGCCCATCATGCTTGCCATTTCACGCTCTGCTGCGGTCAGGGTGACGCGGTTTGGCTTGCTTCCGCCGCCACCGCCACTGCGCGAAACAGGTGCGGCTGGTGGCGCTGAACGACGCTGCGTCGGCTTTGCAGCGTCGGCCATGGCGTCATAATCACCGCCGTTATCCTGACGGCGGATGCGCAGCGTGTCTTCAATTGCCGCAAAATAATCGTCCGAATCCGCAGGAATATCATCTGCCATGGCCAGATTGTGTGCTGCCAGCATCTTCTGATACAGGCGTGGATCGGTTGCGTATTCCGGATTCCGACGCACCCAATCAGCAGAACGCGGCGAAAGCTGCGATGCCAACGCCTCAACAGGATCAGCCACATAAGGTGTTGGGGCTGGCTGCCGTGGCTGGTTTTCCAGCGCCTGCTTGCCTTGCTCAAGCTGAAGAAGCTTGGCTGCGTTGGAAGACATCTCCGACTGAATATCCGCCGCAGTGTCAAAATCACCCATAGCCATGGCGTCGCGGTAATTCGCCTTGAGGATATTATTGTTCTGGATGACTGTGTCGATAGCATTCGACACCAGATGCAGGCTTGTGTCCTGTACCTCACCTTTGGCCTCATAAGCCGAATATTCAGCTTCGCTTGCGCGGCGCTGGGCTTCCTGACGCGCCTTGCGCTCAGTCTCCAACTGTTCCCTTAAGGCTTCAAGGGTGTTGTCTACAGGATCAGCTTCAGCGGCTTTTTCCTCTGACTTTTCGACAATAATGTCTTCGGCTGGCTTTAAATCTTCGCCCAAATCAATTTCAAATTGGTCTTCTGTGTTATCTTCAATATTCATTTTCGCCTCCTTACCAGATCATATCGGGATGTGGGACGCTGCCCCGGATGTTTGTGTCCTTTAGCGCACGGCAAAGCACGTTGTTGACGGTGATCGTCCAGCCATCTGACGGACGGTAAACAACCCAATCATGCAGCTTTACATCCATGTCGCGGAACCAATTGCCGTTGGGATCGTCAAAAGCTTCGGAACCCATTTTAACGACAAGGCCGACTTTGCTTTGGTGACGGTCTTCGTCACGGTGCTGATCCGGCAGGTAAATGCCGCTCTTGGTCTTTTCTGGGCGCAGATAAACGGCGACCACCACCTCGTTGTGGAACACCTTGTACTCTTCAATGTCGCCCAGCGCCTGAAGGATTACCTCCTTTGGGTCTTCTTCATGGGTCATATTCATATGTGGCATCTAATTTTTCTCCATAGTTATCGTTCAGAAATAATTTTATTGACCTCTTCACGCAGGTCTTCAAACTCGCGAAGGCCTGCGATCCTACCAACTTGGTATTTGTAGTCGGAATAATCAACGACTGCATGTGCGTTTGTGATGTTTTCTGAAAGGGTGGCGATGCGCGCCTCAACGAGTTTCAGCAACTCGAATTCAAATAGATTATTAAAATTCATCGATAGGTCCTATAAAATAAAATATTGGGCGACGCTCTTCCAACCAACGCCGCCCAAACTCAATTACTTCTTGTGTTTTTGGATCTCCGTCTTTTCCAAACGACCCAGACCGCTACCAGCGCCTGCATCCATGTCCTTGTACGAGCGATAGGTGCGGCCACCGCGCTTACGCGGCATTGGCTGCGGGCCAGCGCCCGGACCACCCATTGGAGGCGCAGGCATTGGGGGAGGCGGCATTTGCATAGGTGGACCAGCTTGTGGCTGTGGGGGAGGCGGCATCTGCACTGGCACACCCTGAGGTGCCGGTGCCTGCTGCGCATCGGGGTCCATCTGCGGCTGGCCTTTACCAGTTGCGATCACGATGTTGATATTGGTGCCGCTCTTTTTCTTCTTAGCGCGACCACCGCTGTTCATTTCAAGGCCAGCAAGGCTGCCACCATCGCGCTTTGCAATGCGACCGCCAACCTTTTCCTGCGTCTGCATTTCGCCATCCAGAGATGTAAGGCGACCGCCGCGCTTTTTGCCTGCGACTTCTGGACCGGCTGCTGGAGCGCCATCTTTCTTCTTAAAAAGCTTGTCGTATGCCAAGGCACCAAGACCGCCCATAAGGATTTCTGGGTTTCTTATAGCCGCGCCAATAGCGCCGCCTTTAAGAGCATAATTACCAACATCTTTCAGAACGCCACCAAGGCTTTTGCCGGTGCGACCGCCCTTATTCAGACCCTTTGCCGAATGCTGCGTGTCGTGCTTCTTGTCCATCTTGGACTTTTCCCAATCCGACATCGACATGCCGTATTTTTTAGCAAGCTTCTTGTCCTGCGCCTCATCCTTGGCAGAACCTTCCCAAGCGCGACCACCAGATTTACGCACGTTACGCATGTAAGCTGTTGCTTCTGATACAGTCTTTGGCGAAGGACCTGAGCGCTTGACTGGCGCTGGTGGGGCTTTCTTTGGCTTAGGCGCAGGGGTTGTTTGACCACCGCCGGGTACCATGCCGAGTTCCTCGTTGGTCATACGGCGACCGGAGTCAGTTGTGGGGCGCGTGGAAATGCCCTCCTCCATTGGTCCGCCATAGGCTTTTTTCACAGCCCGACCACCCGTTTTCAGGGCACCGACGTGTTTTTTACCCTCACGGGCTTCGTTGGCGTCTTTGTAGTTGCGATTGACAAGAGCATCGACGGTAAGATGCTTGCTGCCTGAGCGCGGCTTCTTGCCTGCATGCTTCTTGGCGTCAGCGCCGGAAACAGCGACAACCTTTCCGCCCTTCTTGTAAGCGCGGCGTGAGATCGGGCGCATGCCGGTCTTGGCTTCGGAGTTCAAAACCTGTTCTGGACCATAGTCAGAAGCGTCAACCTTGCCCGACTTTGCTGAGGTTAAACGATGAATTTTTGCGCGCATTGCGCGACGAGCGTTGCGGGACATCTCTGACATTACAGTCTCCTGTCTTACCGAATTACCGGCGAATAAAAGGTTCCACAAAATTGTGGCTGCAAGAGCATTACCCTTTTTTCAAACCCTTTGCAATCATCAAGGCGCTGCGGACTTTTCCGCCCTTCTTAAAGCCCCGCTCCTGCTTCTGGCGGCGGTCTTCCATGATGTTATCCAGCCATTCTTGTGTGGCGTCTTGGTATGGAACCTTGGTCATCAGGGACTGCTGGAACAAAGTCTGACCAGCAGGTGAGTCGTAATCAATTGCCTTTCCGCTTTTGTCCTTTGTTTTCAGTGTTTTAAAGAAATCACTGAACATAAGCTTTGCAGGGATTGGGACGCTTGACCCGCCCATATACCCTTCATCTTTAGAAGGAATAAGGGCAGGATAAGTTTTATGCTTAAGATCTGGATTGGTTACGATGCGACCAGATGGCTCAACTTGAGAAAAAGCGCTGCCCGTTGATAGGCGCGGCGCACCAAGGAGTTCAGGTGTTGACGCAGAAAAACGGACTTCGCCAATGTCTGGAAACCCAGCTTTTTGCCATTTTGAACTATCAATCTTTTTGGCGAAGAATGATGCATGCGTACCGGGCCTTCCAGCAAAAAACTGCTCAGCCTCTTCTGTATTCATAATCCCCGGCCACGCCATGGGATACTTTTTAGATGGCGGCAGCGCCTCACGCATCATGTCATCAAATTCATCAATGTGCTTTTGTTGAATTGGTGAATGCGGGATCATGCGGAGGATCGGTTCATAGGCATGGTGCGATGAATCAACACTTCCAAGGCCCATTGCGACGTGCGTACCAATTGCAGGCGTACCCTCTGGCGTCTGCGATGCGATTTTTTTGGCAAGCGTTTTAGCTGCGCCGACGCGGTTACCGTATGCCGCAGGATCGCGGCCCTGCGCAAACTCTGAACGCATAAATCCAGCGCCACCCTGCTGTTCACTGGGGTCGGTCAGATCTGTTTGACCTGATTTAAGCAAAACTTGGTCAGCGGGTGACAAGTCACCTAGGAATGGGAATATTCGCGAACCGCGACGCTGCATTTCCTCAAGGTCCGCCTCTTTGCTAGGAAGCATGAAGCCCTTCTTGATGATGGTTGATTCCATTTCCTCAAGCGGCTTGCCAAACTTGCTCATTTTGACGTTTCCGGCGTCCGGATAGGATGCAAGAACGTCGGAGCCCTTGATTGTAATCTTACGCGCAAGAGCGTGTTGAGCCCTTTGCAGGTATTCTTTAAACTTTTCAGGATCGACGCTTGAGTCGTTCAACCCCGCCATGCCGATTGTTTGGAATATCTTGGCAACTGGATGGCTGAGTATGCCATCCTCATCGCCATCGCCTTGCGCACCACCATTTGCAGCATGGTGCATGGCGCGCACAACGTCTTCGTGTGTGGTTTCGTCATTTCCAGCCTTGTCCCACACCGCATGGTGAGTGAGGTGCTGGTAATATGGCTTCAAATGCTCAGGAAGCGATAGGTCCATGGCACTCTGGCGCGCCGCAAGCCGATCAACGGCTTCAACACCGCCTGCACCGCCCTTTTTAGCGATGTACTTGCTGGCTTCCTTTGTTGGACGCCCGGTGTGCAAGATAATCTGGCGCGCATCCAGTGTCGGCTGGTCGCCGCGACCCATAAGCGACGCAAGGAAACCAGACTTGCTGGGGCCGACGCCGCGAATGTGCTGCGTGAACGCCCGCCATTCTTCTGGGGTGCTTGCCATCAGGTGACCGGCATGAACAAGTTCAGACACCTGCTTTTCCTTGCCCGGAAGGTTAAGCGCAGCCCATGTTAGAGCGTCAGGAATGTCTGTCTGGTGACGGCCAAATGGGGCCATAACCTTAATAGCGTCTTCGATTGCTGCCTGATGGATGTTGCCCTTTTCTGCGGCATCAAGATACGCCTGACCGGCTGGCGTGTGCAGCCACTCGCCAAATGCGCCTTCGGGGCGAATCTTCCCAGTCATTTCTTCCGGCAGATCAAGGCCAGATGCGCGCAGCTTATTAACGTCTGCGGCCTGACGCTGGATGCTCGACCGGGTGATGGTGTACGCCTTAATCAAGTCGCGTGGCGTAAGGCCGCTGCTCCCGGCGCGCTGAGCGATATTGTCCATGAAATCGCCAAACTTTTCGACGTGCGAAGGAATTTCCTTCAAACCGCCAAGGCTTTCTTGGACGTCTTCAACCGGACGCCAATTCCAGTCAGAAATGTGCTGCGTTTCTGGATCTTGGTATGCCTCAACGTCGCCGCCAGCGGCATAAGCATGGTCTTTGGGGTCGCCAAATACAGGGTTCTTGGCCAGAACCAGAGGCCCCACCTGAAGAACCTCCTCTGCCATGTGAATGGGCTTGCGGTGGTTGGAGCGGTCATAGAAATAGCTGTGACGCTCCGGGTCCATCCCAACTTGAACCCATTCAGGACTGTCCAAAGCATCTTTTGCCATTTCGTGGATGTCATCGACAGATGTCTTTTTCAGGCGTCCATCAATGTGCGCAAATGGCGACTTGGCGCGGCCCTTAGCAACGGCCACAGCCTGCGACTCAGGCATGTCAAATGTGGCGTCGGTGATGTGCGCCGCTCCCTGATGGGAGAAAGCCCTACCCCCCTGCAACAGGTCGTGCATGGTCGGCACCCAGACGCCATGTTTGGTGTATGCCGGAATGTCGAGGCGTAGACCAACAGGGTGGCCCTCCTGATATTCGTCAACGGCATTGATTTTGTGGTGCTTGTTGGTCGTAAGACCGCGCAGCATATCCTCTTCCGTAGCGGGCGCTGGGACACTTTCATAGGGCGTCACGGGCTTATGCTGGTCGATTAGGTTGTGGTAATGCTCTTGATCAAAGTCAGGTGTGCTAATGTTCTGGGCATATTCCTGAAGATCAGGAGAACGCCCCGCAATAACACCGCCAGCGGCGTATGTGTGGTCAGGTAAATCAAAAGAAAAAGGATCGTGCGACTGGAACTGCTCAAATGGATTGTCGGAACGTCGGGCAGGAAGCCTTCCACCCATGGAAAACTGAAGCGGTTTTCGCATTTCTTCGTAATCAGGCTCACCGACCTGCGGCAAAGGCACACGCGCAAAGTTTGGATCGACCATGGCCGCAATATTTCGTGCGGTCATGATTGCTTTGCGGATAGCCTTTGGGTCTTTCATTCGCCTTCGCCTTCGTTGAATTTACGCTCTGACGGGCCAACCAGTGGCTCGACAGCCTCAGCCTGCTCTGGATGCATCACAAGGTCGCGGGCAAGCTGCAACATGGCAACACGCTCACGGCTCTGGCGGTCCAGATCGCGGTTCTGATCTTCAACCATACGCTCTTGATGGCGGACACCAACTTCGCTTTGCTTGGTTTGGGCATTAATCAAATCAGCTTGTGCAGCAGTCATAGCTGCCTGACCCATTTCTGGCGCGTCCTGCTTTGGCGCAAAGGCACCGGACTGGATCTTGGCTTGCGTTTCTGCCTGACGTGCCTGCGCTTCGATCATGCGCGCATTTGCGGTCATTTCGTCAGTCTTCATCTTAGCCTGAGCCTGCAACAATTCAGGTGGCGGCGATGCCTGAGCATTTGGCGGTGCCATGAACTGCGATGGGTTGGACCAGCCGATAGCCTGCAACGCAGCAACGTCGATGGCGATTGGATCGTACATCGATGGGTTTGCCTGCTGAAGCTGCTTCAGGGCGGTGATTTTCATGATACGCTGGCCCTGCGACGCCGTGTTGGGGTCAGCCTGAGGCGTCAGGTCAAAGTCATTCAGCGCCTGAATGAAGGTTGCCTGATCCCATGACATGGTTGGCTTAGCGTTGCGCTGCCAGAAGCTTTCAGGGTTTTCGCGGAAGCAGTCGCACAGCAACCGGAACTCTTCGGCCTGTGCAGCGTGGAGGCGCTTGTGAACGGAATTCATGACCTTGGTGGCTTGCTCAATCATCGCAAGGGTCGTGCCCACAGGAGCGTCAGCGCGACCTTCACCGACCTGCTGCTCAGATGTGCCGCCGATACGCATGCCGGTCTGCGCCATGTCCCCAACAAGCTGCATCAGCGCCTGCGAAGGCGGCTGGTACGGCAGCGGCATGACGGCTTGTGAGATTGGCATGCCGCCAGTCTTGATCAACGCGCCACCGCCGGGAGGAACGCGGAAAATGTTGGTGTTCTGACGTGCCCCGGTGTCAGCCATTAGGAAGCCGGGGAAGTTGGAGTACATGCCTGCGTCCAGCAACTCGCGCCATGCAGCCGTGATTGCGTTGGTGGTGTTGCCCAGAATGTGCAGGAGGCCGATGTCGTAGAAGCCAAGGCCCGGTACGAACGTATATTTGACGAAATTCTTTTTAGCGACTGGCAGGTCGGCTGTGTCTTCGTCAAAATTGCGGACAATCGACAGGATTTCCTTTGAGGAAACGTCAATGGTTACACGGTATGGGATCTCAAGCCCCGACACCTTGCCTTTGTGTTTATGCTCAAAGCCTTTGATGTCCAGTTCGCAATAGCATTCGTAAATTTCGCGGTCGCGATCCAGTGGATTGGTGGACTCAGTCGAGATACCCTGCTGGTCACGCTCTTCGCGCTGCAATGGATCAAGACGGCGCATGCTAGGTGTACCTAAATCAACGTCGCGATAAACGCCAAGGATTTGCATGCGTTTCACAATCGACGGGCGCATCATGATCCGGTGCGTAATGCGGCGCGCATTGGACAAATCCGTTGCGTCGTTGCTCACGATCAGGTCATCAGCGTCCACAGTCTCCGAAACCGGGCGATTGCGCAGCGGGCAGTAGTAAACCTTCTTGAACGACGTGCCGCCAAAGCCCAGCATGAGCAGCATGCGGTCGGTGTCGGGGTAATATTCGGACGCCGTCGATGTCAGATAGTGGTTC
>Ga0315899_10000726_pt1 | contig 39079 bp, 22 predicted proteins | sample LakEriMetagenome_2_FD_203518 | JGI IMG/M metagenome (GOLD analysis project Ga0315899, IMG submission 203518) | Freshwater fungal communities from buoy surface, Lake Erie, Ohio, United States - Buoy 4 MA112 | ecosystem: Environmental > Aquatic > Freshwater > Lake | place: USA: Lake Erie, Ohio...
AATTAAAGAAGACGTTTCCTGATGTGCAGTGGGTATGGGAAGGACTCGATCAGCTCGGTTCCTCTCTACACGAAATCAAAAACTCACGAGCCCCAATTGTGGTCGGGCCTTTCCTCAATTTAGGAATCCCCTCTAAAGAGTCCGTAGCTCGTAACGGGCAACTATCCAAGCTGCTTGACGGGTACCAAGGAGTTGTGGTTGTTCAATCGAAATCCAACATCCGTAACGGATCGCGTTTACTGCGAGAACAACTCGCAGCATCAGCAGCGGCTGGGCTAAGCCACGACGCACTTCTAAGATCTGTCACCGTGGATGCAGCTCGATTGATCGGATGTGAAAAGCAAATTGGCGTCATTGCTCCCGGCTACAAGGCTGATTTAATTGGCTTTGTAGGTAATCCTCTCGACACAACATCATCGATTGCTTTGATTGTTGCCAACGGAAAGTTACACAAACAGATAGCGGCTGAAGTGGCAGGTTCCAACGCTTTAGAAAGCTCCTCCAAGAGCAAGGGAGCGTCTCTCGCGATCAGTCAGTTAGCGGACATCGCTGTGCTCAAATCGTCTCGCTTGCTTCTAGCGGAAGGCTTGTCGAAGGGCGAGTGGTCTATCGAGGCTGGAAAGATCGCAAAGATCGTCCCTTTGACTGCGGAGTCACCAGCCTCCGGCGTCAAAGTCATCGATTTTGGGGACGCGTTTGTGACTCCAGGGCTAGTATCGGTTTATTCAACATTCGGTCTCGACGCTAACGCTCGAGGCACCGACTCCGATTCATCTAACCTGACCGCTAGCGACCTCTCCCTTTCCGATCAGCAAAACAATAAGCGAATGGAAAGTACTGGTCTTTTCAAGGTCGCGTTAACAACATCCTCTGCCAACACTTTGGCGGGACAGCTTTCCCTTTTCTCAACCGATCTTGAGCAGTCAAAATTGGTAGGTCAAATTGGTGCTAAGGTTGTGCTATCGTCCGACGCACGCAGCGCTGACAGATTCCCGTCCAGTTTAGCAGGACAAGTGAAGTTTGTTCGCGATGCCTTTGATGGCAAGCGGGCTCCTTCGCGATTGTTTGTTCCGGACGTGACGTTAACGTGGATGGAAAAGTCAAAAAGCGAAGCTATCAGCAAACTGCGTGATCGAAAACAACTAGCACTTTTCCACGTAAGTGATGAAGCGGAAATCGAAGCCGCGATTCGAATCGTTCGCGATTATAAATTGCGTGCTGCATTTGTTGGATCGATGTCTTGGGCCGGTTATGCCTCTGAGCTCAAGGAACTTGGAGTCGCCATTATTGCTTTGCCAATCAAAGAAGGTGATTTTCCTGTTTACATTGACGACTTAGTCGCGTGCCACAAGAGTGGAGTCGATGTTTATTTTGGAGGCGAAACGGGAGTTCAAATCCGGGCGACAGCTAGTTTGGCCGTCAGACACGGAATGGACGCGACCTGGGCACGATTTGCAATCTCCAATGGTCATACAAAACTGTTTCCTGAGTGCGAAGGGAGATTGGGATTCAAAGAGGGGGAACCGGCTGACTTCTTAGTATGGTCAGGTGATCCACTCAATCTATCGAGCACAATTCTGGCGAGAGTTCGCGACGGTAAGATAATCGTCAGTGAGGAGAATCAATAATGAAAAGATGCCGATTTCTTGGGTTGCTAGCATGCTGCCTCACTTTAGGATCGTTTCCTGTTCTGAAACCGAATGCCAGTGCAGCAGATAGCAGTAATGTTATCTTAGTCAAAGCTAAGCACGTCGTACTTGGTACAGGCGAGACCATTTCTCCAGGTGCAATTCTGATAGAAAGTGGCAAGATCAAACTTATCGCAGGTGAGATCGAGGCAAAGGATGTTGAAACGATCGAAGCGGATTGGGTCATGCCCGGCTTGGTTAACGCGGCCGCATCTTACGGTATCGCAGGTGGTACATCAGAGATTTCAACCGAAGTGGCGCCCGACTTCTACACTTCGTTCTCTCTCAACCCAAATTCGAGGGATTTTAGAGAAGCGATCGACGAGGGAATAACAACGGCGCATCTATTGCCTGGAACACAAAGCGTCATCGCCGGATGTTCCTCGATCGTCAAAGTGTCCGGAGGAGGCGATACAGGCAGCAAGCCTGCCGTCCTAACCGAAAAGCATGGCCTTACTATCGCGTTGAGCAGCGATCCGACATCCCGAAACCAAGCGCGGGGTCGCCCCGATTCCATTTTTATGCGACAACCAACGAATCGCATGGGTGTGGTTTGGATTCTAAGAAGTGCGTTGCACAAAACCCAGAACGATCAACCGGCATCGTTTTTAACACCAGAAAGCCGGGCTATTATCGCGTCCGCAGTGAAAGGTGAATTACCGATTTACTCGGTAAGCCGCATAGACGTCGACATTCGCAGCACATTTACCTTACAAGACGAGTTTGGTGTTCGGCCCATCATTGTCGGTGGCGACGAAGCCTATCGCATACTTGATGATATTAAAGAACGAAAACCATCGATCATTTACACAGATCTCACGTCACGATCGAGCACATCGGGTTTGCGAGGTCCAGAAGGTACCGAGAGGCGTTGGAATGTTGCCAGCCAGTTTGCTGCTTCAGGGATCGATTTCTGCTTAGCAGGTACTGACTTGCTCGATCAAGCACGGTTTGCGACGCGATTTGGACTGGACCGCAATCACGCGTTAAAGAGTATCACACTAAGCCCTGCAAAGATTTTGAAAGTGGACCAACAAGTTGGCTCCATTGAAAACAATAAAGATGCCGACCTAGTCGCCTTTAACGGTGATCCACTGGAATTCACATCCGCGATGAAGTGGGTAATGGTCAACGGAAAAATTCATTCAGCTGAATCGGAGAAGAAATGAGTTCGATTCAAACTGTGGTTCCTAGGTTAGGAGTATTGACTTTGAGTTTGCACACTAGATCCATCAACTCCAATCTAAGTTTCAGGGGAGTAAAAATGAAGACGATAAAGGTTGCCTTTTGTTCTTTGGTTTCCCTATGGGGGGCTTGCAACACGGGATTGTCTAATGACACACTCGCGATTGTCGGCGCCAAGATTATTACTCTGGCGGGAGACCCTATCGAGAAAGGCACCATCATCGTCCGCGATGGCAAAATCGAAGCCGTTGGGGCAGACATCAAGGTCCCTCTCGAGGCCAAAGTACTAGATGTATCCGGGCAAGTGGTAATGCCAGGCTTCATCGATCCACACACATCCGAGGGAATGGGGCAAGCGAATGAACGTAACGAAAACGTTCCCTTCCTTTCCGTGGTGGATGGGATCGACCCCGTGATGGAGTTCTTCGAAGAATGCAGACGAAGCGGAGTCACCACCGCCGCGATCGTACCAGGCAATAGCACATTGATCGGTGGTCAAGGGGTAGTCCTAAAGACATCAGGTCAGTACGTCAATGACATGATAGTTAAGAGGGATGCCGGGATGAAAATCTCGCTTCGTCCCACCTCGGGAAGTCGTATGGGGCATATCTCGAAACTAAGACGAGAACTAGAAAAAGCCAAGTTAGCGGTTGAAAAGAAAAATCAGCCAGAGGCCGAAAAAGCCGAAAAGCCTGCTGAAGCAACTGTCGATGCTACCAATGAACAAAAGCCAGCTGAACAGCCTAGCGAAAACAAAGGCGACGCTCCTTCCGAGGGTACTGCCCAGCCATCGGCTGCCGAGGTCAGCAGAGGGCAAGATGCGATGATGGCTGTTGTGCAAGGCAAACTACCTGTCTTTCTATACTGTGACACCGCAATGGACGTCACTACGGCGCAGTCACTAGTTAAAGAATACTCACTCAACGCAACGCTTGTTTTGGGCCGGGGCACTTACAAGGCGGCGGATTTGCTAAAGGACACGAAGCAACCAGTGGTTCTAGACCCGACGCTTATATTCTGGGAGACAGATCCTAGGACGAAGAAAGACACCAAGATTGTATTGACGAAAGTCTTCCAAGAGGCAGGAGTGCCGTTCGTCTTTCAAACATCGGAAAGTTCCGCTCGAACAACTTCTGCTAGTAGCTATTTCTGGTATCAAGCTGCCGTCGCGGTCAAGAATGGCATGCCAGAATCAGAAGCTCTCAAGGCACTTTCACTCGTACCAGCAAAAATGCTCGGTATAGATGAGTTTGTTGGGTCAATTGAAGCTGGCAAGGACGCTGACCTCGTCATCTTGACCGGTGAACCACTCAAACTTGAGACGTGGATCGAGAAAACAATCGTACGTGGAGAGGTGGTCTATGATCGCTCCAAGGATGAGAAACTCGCTCGCCTCCTTTCCCCATCTGCGGAGTAAGGACATGCGACTTACTATGAGTTTTAGACATCTGTGTAGCATCGCATTATTGCTAATCGCTTCTACAGCCAGAGGCGGGGATATCGACGCTTACTTTGTCGATACGCTTTGGCCTGGTGACGGAGAACCAATCAAGCATGCGGTGATTATTGTTGAAGGGGGAAAGATCCAAAGTGTTGGGTCAGCGGCAGAAATTGCGATTCCCCCTCAAGCAAAGCGTCACAGCTTGACAGGTCGAACCGTTATGCCTGGTATCGTTGCGATGGAAACCTCGATCGGCATTGGAAATACCGATGACGAACGAAACGTTACACCAGAGTATCGAGCCATCGATGCATTCGATTTCTACGGCGAATACGATCAGTATCTGTCCTCGGGGATCACAAGCGTCCATATCGCTCCTTCGAATCGGAGACTTCTGCCGGGTCAATCTGGCATGGTTAAGCTCGGTAAGGGGTTGCCTGATACGAAAAAGCTGAACGATTCCAGCGGAATGAAAGTTGTACTTTCCAAGTCGGCACTCAATCCCCCTACAGTTTACGAACCACCAGTTGGAGCAGTCTCGATTGATCGTCCATTGGAACCAACGCGCCCACAGCTTGGTGCGAGTTATCTCGAGCAAGTTGCCGGTTTGGCTGCACTGTTGGAATCGAGCCGTGGGGCCGATGCGGAAAGCGATATTCGGCTCGAGGCTTTGGCTTCTGCAATTGCCACTAAATCCCCGTTTCGATTCGTCGCCGAGAGTCGAACCGAAGTTGAAGCCGCAATGAAGCTGGCTAATCGCTATGGGTTAAATTGGATGTTAGTGTTTCCGACATCGGTAGTTCCTTTCGAGGACGAAGGTATGTGGAAAGCAACCGATTTTGTAGGAGTTGTATTGAGACCAGATGCGAGCCCTGGTGCGGTTGTCAACATCGCTACTCCGGACGGTGATGATGACTCGTTTTCACCGAGCTGGAAGAATGCAGCCGCGCTGATAGCAATGGGTCTCGAATCGAAGATCGCGATTCAACCCGGTTCGGATAACGATCTCAAAGAGGTGATGTTCTTGGCGAAGTCCTTCTTGAGGGCAGGTATCAAAGTTGAGCAAGTGATCAGGATGATGACATCGAACCCCGCAAAGATGTCGGGCCAAGAGGGTAAAATCGGAGTACTTAGAGCGGGCGCGGATGCGGACTTCTTAGTCTTGACCGGCGAACCGTTACGAGACGGAACGGAGATTCTAGAGACATACGTTAACGGTAAGAAAGAATACCAATCGACCGGCGAGTCTACGGGCGCATTGTTTAGCGCGTCCCAAATCTACACTCCTGGCGGAGTTGTAGCTGACGGCATGATTGCTGTGGCCAATGGCAAGCTCATTGGTGTTGGCAAGGAGGTATCAATTCCGACTAATGCGAACCGAAAACATTTCCCGAATGGGGTAATCGTTCCAGGCTTCATCGATGTTGGATCGCAACTAGGGCTTGGGGCACCTTTGACCGCGCAGGTCGGATTAGAAACAAAGCTCGGAGATTCACTCGCTATTGATGACCAGGCGATTCAAACTGCTCGAAAGGGAGGATTAACCACGGCGTTTCTTAGCTCAACACAACTACCAAGCCCAGTTGTCGCCTTCAAACTCGGTGACAAGCCACGTGTTTTGAAAGATCCGGTTGCACTTCGTTTTGCCCTGTCCGGCACGGTCAGTTCGGCGGAATCTTCCATCAAGCGAACGCTGGCTACGGCAAAGCAGTATGTGGACAGTTGGACAAAGTATGACGCCGAGTTCGCCGAGTATGAGCGCAAGAAGAAAGAGTATGACGAAGCGAAAAAGAAATATGACGAAGCCATAAAGGCTGCTGAAGCTAAAAAAGCGGAGGAGGCCAAGAAGGCTGAGGAAACGAAAAAAGCCGAAGAAGTCAAGAAGTCTGAGGGCGTTATGCCACCTCCAGGAGAGAAGAAAGATCCTACTACACCATTCACGCAGCCTCCCGTTGCAGACAGCAAACCGAGTGGTGCGTCGAAGCCAGACGATGGAGGCACAGCGAAAACAGACACCGCGAGTAGCAACACTTCCGCACCAGAGACCTCAGAGCTAAAGGCTCCGGAGATGCCCAAGGAGCCTCAAAAGCCAAAGATTCTTGCAAACTTGGAGCCATTCCGAGATCTGTTTGCTAAGAAGATTGTGGCAATGGTCGAGGTAAAAGAAGACGCTCTTTTTGAAGTCGCCATACGCATTTTCAAAGAAGAGTACGGCTTGGCTTTAGTAATCGCAGGTGGCGAGGTGGCATCAAAAATGGTTGACACCGCGCACAAACAATCGATTCCAATCGTTGTTGGTCCTTCACTTACGAAAACGGTTCGCGACGAGACGGTGAATATCCCAATCGAGCTATCATTGCATTCTGTACCATTCATGTTTCAATCGAATGCAGGTTCCAGAGCGGGTGGATTGTCAGATGCCGTCTCTTACTCCGTGTACAAGGGACTTGGACGACAAGTCGCTTTGGGTGGACTAACAGAACGACCGAGTCAAGTATTCCAACTCGGTTCCATAGGATCCCTTGAGGTAGGTAAAGATGCCGACTTTGTAGTATTAAGTGGTTCGCCGCTTGATCTGGCTTCTGAGGTTCTGGCCGTTGTCATCGATGGGCAAATTGTTTACGAAAAGGATTCGCAATAATGTTGAATCGACCAAGTGTTTGGAAACTGTTTGCACTCTTGCTGTCCATGTGCCCGATGAGTCTTATGGCAATCGGCCAAGATGCAGTTACAGAACCCCCTAGTGCACCGAAGCCGACCGTAGCGATTCGAGCGGGCAAGGTGATAACGAGTGCTGGTGATCCCATTATTGATGGGGTGATTCTCGTTGCGGATAAAAAGATATTAGCCGTTGGGAAATTTGGCGAAGTTGATATTCCCGAAGAATGCCCTGTGGTTCATCACCCGAACTCCTTTGCTATGCCAGGCTTAGTAGAGGCCCATTCGCATGTCGGCGGGACGAGCGACTTGAACGAGATGGTTTATCAAACCAATCCTGAACTCAGGAACTGGGATCAAGTCATTCCGCACAACCAGGATTTGAAAGTAGCAATCGCAGGGGGTGTTACTACGATTTGTTTCATCCCGGGTAGTGGAACTAACATGGGTGGTTGGGGCACGCTAATGAAAACAGGTCCCGGGAAGCTCTCTGATGTCATCATAAAAGCACCTGGAGTTTTGAAGATCGCGCAAGCTGGCAACCCAGAGAGACAAGGTGGCGAGGTTGGGTCGGGTCGCGTAGGTATGAATCACGTTATCAGGCAACAACTGATGGAAGGCCAGATGTATGTCAGGCAGTGGGATGCTTACGAGGCAGGACGAATTTCCAAAAAGCCAGAAGTAAATCTGCGACTCGAATACTTTAAACCTTTGTTTCATGGCGAAATACCAGTCGTGGTTCACACGCAACAATATCAGGTTGTTCAATCAACATTGAGAATGTTGGTTGATGAGATGAATTTGAAGATTGTGATCGACCACGGAACCTTTGATGCCTACAAACTGGCGGAAGAAGTAAACAAACGAAACATACCGGTTATGGCTGGCCCGCGTGGATTCTGGTACGAGAGATCGGATGGACAGATAAAAGGAATCGTTGCCGAGTATGCGAAGCGCGGAACCGTATTCTTGGGAGTGAACACAGACGCTCCCGTGATTCCGCAGGAAGAACTGTCGTTCCAAGCAACCATGGCAGTGCGGTACGGTTGGGACGAGGAAAAGGCCATTCGTGGAGTTACAATCGAAGCCGCCAAGGCATTGATGGTGGACGATCGCGTTGGATCGCTTGAGCCTGGCAAAGATGCCGACATTGTGATTCTAACTGGCTCGATTATTGACCCTAGAAACTACGTCGAACAAGTTTTTATTAACGGCTCGAGCGTTTATGACATCAAGAAAGACCGGCGGAGATTTTAAGATGATGTGCAATTTAAGAAATCGAATCGCGCCGGCTACACAGTCTCCAAAAACATTTGCTGCTTCCCTTCTCTTGGTTGCTGCTTGGACTCTCAACGCCAGCGTCTGTGCTGAGGACTGGTTGCTGGAGAACGCTACCGTTCATACCGTTGGCAAGTCAGGAACGATCGAGCAAGCGAGTATTCACGTGTCAGATGGAAAGATAAAAGCTATCGGCAGTGATCTTGCAGTTCCTATCTCGATACGCAAAGTTGATGGAAAAGGAAAGCATGTAATCCCAGGCATGGTTGGTTTGTTTTATCCAGTGGCCACGGGTGGTGATCAATCGGCTGGGGAAACGCGAACAATCACTGTAGGCGGAAGAACCTTCACTGTGGGTGGTGGATCTCCTGCGGTAAGCACATCGTTTACCGTCGTTTCGGAAAACATCGGACTTGACTCATTGGATTGGCAATTGCCGACCCGAACTGGCGTGACGACCATGCAATTGATTGCTCCTGGCTATTGCCAATCGGCTGTTGTTAAGCCTGGCTCAGATCGTTATTCCAGCCAATGGGTTGAGGCGAAATCGCAGCTAGTCGTTACTTTAACTAACAGTCCACAGAGTTTAGACCTTTTGAGAAACAACCTCAAGGATTCAACATCGAGCGCTGGCGGAACTGCGAGCGGACCATCTCGATCTGCACCTCCCTTCCCACCAAGAACAGGAGGTTCCGGTCGTGGCCCTCGGGGTAGCTCGGGTGGGCCCCCAGGAACGGCACCTTCAACACAGCCCCCTGCAGCAGAGGCCAGTACTAAGCCGCCTGCTGCTGAATTAACTCCTGAACAAAAACTGTGGAAGCAAGTTCGTGATGGAGAGCGATCGCTCTGGCTGAACGTTAATAACTCAGCCACGATCTTGTACGCTCTGCAGATCTTGAAAGAATATCCCAAAGCTAAAGTGGTTTGGATCGCCAATGGAACCGATGCGTTTCAAACGTTAGAGCAACTTCCAAAGGATAGCTCCACAGTAATTTTGCCGCCTCAAATCGACATTATTCCGAATACTCGCAATCGAATGAATGTTCCTGCGTTAGCGGTCAACGCCAAAGTCCCATTCGCGTTCTCCCTTGGACTAAGGAACGCGGAATTGAGTCGCGTGGAAGCAGCCCCGCTGTTCGCACTGTCCATCATTGCTAAGACAGGTCTATCGAAACAAGACGCATTAAAAGCCGCAACGTTGGGACCAGCCGAGTTACTGGGGCTTCAGTCTCAGATCGGCTCGTTGGAAGTCGGCAAACTAGCGAATCTGATTGTCCTCGATGGATCCCCTTTTGAAACAGAAACCTCGATCGAGTCAGTGTATGTAGAAGGTGGTGCAGTCTATGAGGACAACTAAAGCTCGGTATCAGAAATTGTGGTCAACCTTTAGGGAAATACGTGTCATGGCAGGTATTGTCGTTCATACAAAAGCTTGGGTTCGCTCCATCGGTTTTCCCATTGCACTCGGGTCTACTCTCATGGCAATGGCTGTAACGATTCCCCAGCTAGCGTCTGCCCAACCACCTCGCCCCGGCGAACCAAAGCCAACGGAGGAGCCTGCAAAAAATGACAAGAAGGAAGGGACCGATTCCGCTAAACCAGCAACATCCCCGGAGAACGCCACAAAGCCAGAGAAGCCGAAAAAAGAGATTGTTGCCATCACTGGCGGCGACATCATCACCGTAACCCGGGAGCGAATTCGCAAGGGAACAATCCTCATAGAAGACGGCAAGATTGTTGGACTGGGTCAGAACGTCGATATCCCTGACGGAGCTTCGCACATCGATGCAACTGGAAAGACAATAACTCCCGGCTTCGTTGCAATTTCAATGACAGGGGTTGGAACTGCGGGCGGCCAAAGCAACGGAAAGTTAACCGATCAGCTAAATCCTTTCGATCGCAATATTCAGTTGGCACTCAGCGTTGGAATAACGTCCGGATGCGTACAAGTACCCCGTGCTGGCGGATTTGGTCGACGACGTTCCCCTGAGAACGGATTTGATGAGACCGATCGCTTTCCTGGATTTGATCCCGATGAACGTGAAGTTGCAAATTGGATCAGCGACGAAATAAAGGCTTTTGGAGAATCGAATCCCCTTTGCCCATGTTGCAATCTCCCAATTTTACCAACGGAACCAATTACCCCGACAGAGCCATCGCCAATTGTTCCGCAGGTCAGCGCCGTTATAAAGATGACTTACAAAACACTTGATGGCATGGTTGTTAAGGAGAATGGCTTTATCGATTTAACCCCAGGTGCACTTACTGGTTCGGCCAATCAGGATGCATGGCGAAGCCAATTGACTAAAGCGAAAGAGTATCTCAAGGAGCAGGCGGCTCACGAGCAGGCGATCAAGGAAGGAAAGAAGGTAAATCCCCCGCGCAAACCGGTCGGTGATGAAATTCTATCGTTAGTGAAGAAGGAGATATCCCTGCGCATCCCGGCGAGTCGCGTGAGCGAAATTCGCGAACTGCTTCAATTGTCAAAAGAGTTTGATTACAAGCTAGTGATTTCTGGCGGTGTAGAAGCATGGGTCATTCCCAAGGAACTTGCCGAAAGTGGAGCGTCTGCCATTATTACGCCACGCTCGCGTCGACAGCCTCGATTTGGTGAAGAAGAAACTTCTGGCAGCTGGATCGAATTGCCTCGAGTTCTAGAGGAAGCGGGTGTTCCTTTTTCCGTTCAGCCGCTTGGGCCATCGATTAGCTTGGATGGATTAGCAGGTCGTGACTTGACCAGCCTACCGCTGGAGGCAGCATTTGCCGTTCGGGGCGGTGCTAGCGAGGCTAAAGCATTGGCGAGCATTACCATCGTACCAGCAACCATGATGGGGCTACAGGACAGAATTGGGTCGATCGAAGTGGGTAAAGATGCGGATTTGTTGATCCTCAATGGCCCACCGCTTGATTATCGCAGTTATGTGGAGAAGGCAATGGTCAACGGAAAGTTAGTCTACGATCGCCCCGTCGACAAGATTCTGCCAGTTTACGAAAAGAACTAGTTAAGCCAGCTGTAATCTTAGCCAGTTGTAATCAACGGACTCATCTATCACGGGGTGTTCTGCTTGGTATTATTATCCAGGCAGCACCCCGTGTTTAAGAGAGGTTCGTATTGGATCTAACGTTTAGTTCATCGAAATCAAGTGGCTGGAAGAGATGGATTTCGTTCAGCAATGGTTGCATCGTTGCGATATTGCTCGCTAGCGGAGTCTTTCATTTGCTGCTGGCGGGCATGGGCGGAATACCATGGAATGATCCGATCTCTTTTCGCAAACCCGCTTTGTTTGGTATTTCGACAGGTCTGACGCTATGGTCGTGCGACTGGTGCTTTCGCCAATTAAGAGAAGCCGCTTGGTCGGAAGTCATGCGATGGATACTTGGTGTTTCCTTATTGCTTGAGGTAGGGCTCATTACCCTACAAACGTGGCGAGGGGAAGCGAGCCATTTCAATCGATCGGGAATTCTAAACGCGTCCATAGAGAGCGGGATGCTTCTATTTATCGTTGTCGCGATGGCGATCATTTTGATTCTCGCGATGCGATCCTCTTTCGGCTATTTCTTGCCTAGTGTTTCCTGCAGCATGAGAATCGCGATTTGGTGGGGATTGCAATATTTGGTGGTCTCTGGGTTGATCGGTTTCGCGATATCATTCGTTGGGCATACTCAACAACTTGCAGGCAAACCGCCAGAACTATGGGGAGAGGGAGGTGTGTTAAAGTTTCCACACGGCGCAGCTCTTCACGCAATTCAAACTTTGGCAGTGGTCGCGTGGGTAGCAGATCGACTTTGGAAAAAGAAAAGCGTCGCATTAGTTCGTTCGATCGCATACTTACATGCCGTCGTTTTAGTTCTCGCGATTCATCACACAGTGCAAGGACGCGGACGTTTTGATTTCGCCCTGGATTCTTGGATTGTTTCCGCAATTGGACTTGGGTGCTGTTTAATTCCGTTTGCGATTTCGGAGGATAAGAGATGAACCACGATCTATTTCAAAATCTCTCTGCAGATGACGTCAGCAGAATCATTCAAATGGCCTGGGAGGACAGAACATCCTTTGATGCCATTGAACGACAATTTGGATTAACACCGAACCAAGTGATCCAATTGATGCGAAGGGAAATGCAACCAAGCTCGTTCAAAATGTGGCGAGAAAGAACAGTTGGGCGTGCAACTAAACATGAATCCAAACGCGGATTCTCTTTTGGCAGATTCCGATGCCCCGACCAGAAAGGATCGTAGAACTCGCTATCTGATATGAACGGGATAAGAGACGGGAGCAGAATTTTTATCTAGGCACTCGAATTCATTGATGTTCCTGAACGCTTCGTTTGAAAAAGTTGGTTAAAATGGTCGCCATCGGAGACCAAACCAGAATTATAAGCGTAGTTTCGAAGAGCGTCCGTGAAGATGGTTCAGATTCAGTGCCAATCATGCAATAGAAAACTGAGAGTGGGTGACGAGGCAATTGGTAAGAAAGTCCGATGCCCTTGTGGGACACAAATATCGGTCACAGCCCCCACGGCCACAACGATCAGCGATCCCAATGACACTAACGCAGTTAGTGCAAGGCATAACCAGACAAGCGTAACCTCGCCGGCGGCCTCCAACTTTGTTCATGAGTGCCGATGTGGTCGAAAGCTGAGAGTAGCTCAGACAGACAAAGCAAAGTCTGCGAAATGCCCTTGCGGGGTATCGTTCCAAGTACCGCCAACGAACCGACCACCCACAAAGAAACCATCATCGCCGGCCGTAGCTCCAAGGGCCCCCATGAAAGCCGCAATACCAGCGACTTCTACAGCCATTCCGGTCGCCACCCCCATTGAAGATATTGGGGCCAATTGGGAACAGGACATTCCGGCACCTACTTTCGGCACGCCATTGCCGGCTTATTCCGGCAGCACCAGCTTCGCATCAGGAGCGAGCTTTAGCCCTTCGAATTACAGCGCAAATGCGTATGCCGATCAGAGTACCAAACAATCCTCGGAAACCCCTTATCTCGCACAAGCAGTCAGAGAGCGATACGAGCGACCGGCGAGGCAAGAATCGTATTTTGATGGCACCGTTATCGGCGGAGTCATTACGATGCTTGTAGCTGTCGTATGGTTTTTTGGCGGTCTAGCAGCGGGCTACATATTCTTCTACCCACCGGTTATGTTTGTGCTCGGGCTAATCGCGGTGATCAAAGGATTACTGGATTAGCGCCACGATCGAGCGGTTGTGGAAATTCATCAGCACAAACTCGCGTTCGTCCTCTGTTTTGACGATCTGGCACGCCTACCTGAACGACATCACTCCGTTGGGGCATCGAGGGATATCGTTGTTCTAATTGTCTAGAACATACCAAAAATTGAACTGGACACCATTAGCAGCCGTCTCAGCTCTCATTTGGTATGTAACCTCTATTGTTCTTCAATAGGCGTTTAGCGAACGACGGATCGACGTCCGCGGACCATCATCAAAACAGCTCCCAAGCCGAAAATAGCGAACGATGCTTGTTCTGGCACAACAGGAGCGGACGAGCAGAATGGAAAATCCCATTTGAAGCTCCAAAATACTAGTGCCGTAACTTGGAGATAACCTTGATTGGGGATCCTCGAAATCCCAACCCGCAGCGTCAGGGCGTGTTGCTTTAATGGCGTTTTAAAAAACAAGCATTAGCCGCAGGGCGCTAGCCCACGGTTAACGGCCGACAACCGGACGCTAGCGCGCCCACGGCCAATTAAAGCAATAAGCCCGTGAGCGAGGGATTTACGATTTAAGATTTAAGATTGCCGATTTTAGATTGGATTTCCGTGACGCCGATCTCACCAAGAGATCGGATTGCGTTCTGTCTTTGTCTTACCAATCTTCAATCATCAGTCGCCAATCTAAAATCTTACGCGTCGGGTTAGGATCAACACCATCTCAGAGTTGAGGCACCATATGGTTATGGTTTAAACCAAGCGACGTTGTGACCTACCTACCCCCAAACCTGTAGAATTAAGAGGTAGTTACAGGAATTTTTCTAAATGTTTTCCTTCACCCTAATACATCCATTCATGGGGATAGTTGAATGGAAGCCAGGGCACGTCGAACAAGGCAATTATCTCAGTCTAGATTCCTCAAACTACCCGACATGCTTTTCTGACTCAGTGGCAGCTTGAGATCCCTTGTCTGTCACCAATGACTTCTTATCTTCCCAATTTATGCTCATGAAGTCTCTCAATTTCTTCTATTTTTTCCTTGCATACCAAAGTTTTTATTTGTATCGTTACCCCCTTGCAGGGTGGTGATTTCGTCTCAAATTTTTCATGCTCCAGAGGCTAGCCAAACTGCCTATTCCGCACCCTGTGCGCCTAACTATTGTTTGCCTACTCCAATCAGTTGACCTATGTTCGAGATGGCGAATTCGCCTGATGCCCGCGAACGTACCTCGAAGAAAATTCTGAGCCTACTCGGACAGTTTGATCAGTGGTATACGACACCAGCCTATAGGTAGTCGCAGCCGATCAGAATGGTTCGCCTAGACCCATTAGGGAGCACACTTGTCATGCATCGTGATCGTCGCAACCAGAATCAAAAGAAATCTTTTCCTGAACGTACTCTCAAGATAGAAACGCTTGAAAAGAGGTACCTTCTCAGCTCCGAAGGGGTGTTCTTTGATTCGGCTCCACTGAACTCAGGTTACGAAGTAAGCCCAACCGAATATAGGTACGAGCCGCACGTCGCTCTACCTCAAGCAACGACCGATGCTAGCCAAACCTTCCAAAGTGTGGGGCAATCAGCGGGACAGCTTCCGATACTCAATCAGCCCCAGATAGACCTATCACCGCTTAATGTAATGCACTCGGGCGAACACCCCGATGCACCGGGGTGCTGCTGCCCGGGCTGCGCTGCCACCTTCATGTGGGATTCTTCGCTCGAGGCACAAGAATCCGGAGGAGCTTCCGGCGGTTCTAGCAGCGGCTCCGGCGGCCCGACAACTCCCGCGCCCCTCTCCGAGACCTTCAGACTACATAGCAATCCAGGAGCCAAGCACACGATTTACTTGGATTTCGATGGGCATGTTACTACAGGAACCATTTGGAATGCCTTTTACACCAACGGAAACTCATTTACCACACCAGCTTTTAATTTCGAGGGCGATTCCAGCGCATTTACCAATAATGAACTTACGCGAATTCAGTGGATTTGGGCTCGTGTGTCAGAGGACTTTCTTGCCTTTAACGTAAACGTAACAACGCAGGACCCTGGCGTTGCGGCGCTCAGTAAGACGACAAACGACACGGAGTGGGGAGTTCGAGTCGTCATAGGGGGCAGCAGCTCACAATGGTACGGTGCTTCAGTGGGAGGCATCGCCTACGTGGGAACATTTAACTGGAGTAACGACACCCCAGTCTATGTCTTTCCTTCCGAACTTGCCGGGGGTAACGAGAAATTTGTAGCTAACGCTGCTAGCCATGAAGTCGGTCATGCGTTGGGGCTAAGTCATCATGGTCGAACGAACCCTTTTGAAGAATATTATACCGGCCATGGCAGTGGTGATACGGGTTGGGCTCCCATTATGGGAAACCCCTATCAGCGTAACCTGACAACCTGGAGTCGAGCCGAGTACGCAAACCCCAGTAACCCAGTCCAAGACGACCTGCAAATCATCACGACTCAAAACGGATTCGGTTACCGCACCGACGATCACGGCAATGCTCGGCTAACAGCGACCCAACTGACCGCGGACAACAACAGTCTATCCGCACAGGGTATCATCGAGACCCGCAGCGACTTGGATGTATTCTCATTCTCGTCCCATGCCGGACAACTGGAGATTTCCGCCAACCCCGCCTGGCGAGACGGCAACCTGGATATTCTGCTGGAACTCTTCGATTCCTCCTTCACGTTCATCGCTAGCTCCAACCCCAGCGAGTTGCTTGGTGCCAGCATTTCTCAAGCCGTCGCCGCAGGCAATTACTTCCTGCGGGTCAGCGGCGTGGGAAAAGGGAATCCAGCCACGGACGGTTACAGCGACTATGGCAGCCTGGGACAGTACCGAATTAATGCCACGCTCCCAAGTCCACCCTTAGAACCGGTTTATCTAGAGATCGTAGCCACGGATGCTGACAAAACCGAAGGCAACAGCGGGACCACCACCTACACCGTTACCATCAACCGATCAGGCTTGGACCTGAATCGTACGACCACGGTGAACTACGCAGTTACCGGCCAGGGAGCAAATCCATCTAGTGCCAGCGACTTCGCAGGCGGAGTATTGCCGAGTGGAACCATTACCTTTACACCAGGTCAAACCAGTCAAACACTTCAGATCCAGGTAGCGGGAGATACTACAGTCGAATCCGATGAGAGTTTTGTGGTGACACTCTCCAATCCGTCAGCATTTACCGTTATCAACACAGCCACGGCCACTGGCGTCGTTCGCAATGACGATTTTCATCCAGACTTCCTGAGCGTCCTGGCTTTTGACGCCGACAAACCTTTGGATTTGCTGACGGCATCTACCTCATACCTCTTCGTTATTCAACGAGTGGGCGAGAACCTAGATCGCACCTCTACCGTGCAATACGTTGTAGCCGGTCACGGTGATCAACCTGCTGCTCCCACCCGCTTCCTTGGGCAGAATTATCCCAGTGGAACCATTACCTTCGCGCCTGGCCAAACCAGCTACACGTTGGTGATTGAAGTCGTTGCTGATGGTGTGATTCGTCCTGACGAGTCCTTTAGAGTGACTCTGGAAAATGCAGTCGAACCGACCTTCATTACTACAGCATCAGCCGTTGGCATAATCCGCAATAATTTCTCCTCGCGGTTCGAATCGCAACTAACTAAATCAGGTGATGCGTTCATTGGTGTCAGCGGACAAGAAAGATTCTATACACTCACCTTTAGTGATCCTGCCGAACCCTCGCCACAAGCGGATTACGACATCTTTGTGAACTGGGGTGATAACTCTGCGGATCAGCAATTTATCGGGAGAAGCGGCATCGTCCTATCTCATACCTATAGTCAACAGGGCCAATACGAAATTAGCGTTCGCCTCGCCCGCCTTGGACGAGGGAGCAATACAACATTGGATGTGAATATCCTGTCACAGGAGTTGCAAGGCAATGTCATGGCGTTCGGTGGAAACGTCGGTAACGAGCTTTTCAATGTAACACAATTAACGAACGGAATAACCCGACTGGAACGTCTGGGTGAACAGGTTGTGGAATTCATTGCACCCACGGATGGTGTTCGCATCTTCGGCGCTGGTGGGGCCGATACCATCGTGGTCAACGGTACCGTAAATGCCGATACCTTCACAATCACGACCGATTCCATCCGAGTCAGCCCTTTATTGGTGTCTGCAACAGCCATCACCAACTGGCAGGCGCGGGGCCTAGAGGGAGATGATAGTTTCCGTTACCTCAGTGGCTCCGCTTTACTTGACGGGGGGGCTGGCAGCAATCTGCTAACGGGTGCCGACAAGGCCACCCAATGGACTATCGATGGAATCAATGCAGGCAGCGTTTACAATGCCCGGTTCAACAACTTTGGTCGCCTGATGGGCGGAATCTCTGAGGACCAGTTTGTACTCTCACAGGGTGGAAACATCGAGTCGATTAACGGCGGCAGCGGCAATGATCGCTTATCGTACATCGGCTGGAACAACTCAGTTGACGTTAACCTGGCTAACCGCAGATCTTCAGGAATAGCACTGTTCAGCAGTTTGGAACTGCTGGACGGGCAAGCCGATCAATCCAACACGCTTCGCGGTGCCAACAGCAGCGCGACATGGCAAATTGTTGGAGATCAAGCTGGCACTGTCGGAAGTATTCGATTTCAATCATTCGATACCTTGATAGGAGGCTCTTCTCGCGACCGATTTTACATGATGAACGCTGACGCTCGGGTCGGCCAGATTGTAGGTGGTGGAGGACCCGATGAACTCTACGGAGCAGCCATCAACAACGTCTGGGAAATCGAGGGCGACAATGCTGGATTGCTGAACGAAGTCACCCGTTTTTCCGGCATCGTCTCGTTGCGAGGTGGAATCTCGGAGGACCAGTTCTTGATCACACAGGGGGGACGCATCGATTCCCTTAACGGCGGCAGCGGCAACGATTGTTTATCGTACATCGGCTGGAATAATTCTGTTGACGTTAATCTAGCCAGCCGCAGCGCCTCAGGCATTGGACTGTTCAACAGCTTGGAAATACTGGAGGGGCAAGCCGACCAATCCAACACGATACGTGGCGCCAACCGCGACAACACCTGGCGGATTCTGGGTGATAGAACCGGCACCGTCGGGAGTCTTAGATTCCAATCATTCGATACCTTGATCGGTGGCTCAGCCCTCGACCGCTTTTACATGATGAATGCAGAGGCCCGAGTAGGTCAGATTGTAGGCGGAGGAGGACTCGATGAACTCTACGGAGCTGACGTCAACAACGTCTGGAAAATTGAGGGCTCCAGCGATGGACTACTTAACCAAGTCACACGGTTTTCCGGCATAACATCCTTGCGCGGTGGAGCAGGTCGCGACTGGTTCCGCGTTGTACCAGGCGTTTCCTTTAGCGGAAGCGTTTTGGGTGGTTCCGGCCTGGATGCACTTGATTACGCAGAATGGTCCAGCTCGGTGAGCATAAACCTTGTTACTGGAGTATCTACCGGAGTTACAGGCCCGGTCAGTAGCTTCGAGATTTTCGTTGGTGGAAGCGGCAACGATATATTGACGGCCGGTGGAGCCGCTACCGTGATGGTTGGCAATGCAGGGGACGATCTCCTGACCAGTGGCGGTCGCAATGACATTCTGATCGGTGGTACTGGAAACAACCGGCTGCAAGGCGGTTTGGGGTCGGATCTTTTAATTGGCGGTTCGACGAGGTTCGACTCGCATGCGCAGGCATTAGCGGATCTGTTGGCGGAGTGGAGTTCTAGCCGCACTTACCAGCAGCGAATCGATAATTTACGTGGTGTAGGAACCGGTGAGCGATTGAATGGAAACACGACGTTAGGAGCAGATCCAAGCGACTCAATTTTCGCCGATGCCGCCGGTCTGAATGAGATCTTGGGGGGCACCAACGTCGATTGGTTCATCGCTAAAGAGGATGATCTGTTACCAGATAGAGTACTTAGTGGGTCCGCAGCCGAAAGATTGGATCTGCTATCCGGGATAAACAGGTAATTAGTACGCAGTCCGCTCTGTTAAATCCCAATACGTCCACGAAATTAGACCTATAGCTGTCCTACGCCAATGTAGAACAATTGTCCTCAATTGTTTGGTTACTGGGAAGGGGACACCCTACGCGCGGATCAAGCAATTGCGGACAATTGCCCTACATTCAGGGTTTTTCAGCCTATTCGCCATAAAAGGCTACGTGATTTTATGTCGGCTGAGACATGCGTAGCACCGGCCGACCGTTGTGACCTCAAATCGAATGAACATGGAACTTTAGAGTAGCGGCGGTTAAAAAGTCTACCATCATTCTTTGTAATCCGTATACTTTTGGACAAGGCTAATGATCCCAAGCAGCGTAAAGTGGCGGGTCGGTAGGGCCTGGTTCATGTGGCTAGCGCCTAATGGTACCCACTTTACAATTCCGGGAATTTTCAACAACAACCCCTGCCACATGGCCTGAAATTTGGGCCGCAGTTTTGGCTTTCTTCTTACAGCCAAAATGAAGAACCACCAATGTCGGCTGAATCTACTGCTCAAAATCTCAACGCCGCCTACGAACTACTTAAACAGTGGACAGACATTGGCAATGCTGTTGTATTGGATGAATATGACCCCGCTGCTATCTATGAGTCCAGTGTTGCTCTTTAAATGATGCTCTTTCAACGACTCAGCCCAGAAGCTTCTCTGTGAGATGCTGTGTTGCACTTCATTGAAACGGCACCGGAAGAACTGAAGACCAACAAAAGGCTTCGTGAAGGCAGACTTTCAACCAGTAGCTGCTCGTATAGCAATGCTCGTCACCGGATTAATCTGGAGACCGTTAAATGGTTCGAACAGCAGGTTTCATCATCGATCATCAACTCGACGGCCCCGTCTTTCAATAGCCAACGGGTGTTTCTGATCGACGGCACTACTTTTTCACTCGCTTCAGTTGCCGTACTGCGAAAGTATTATTCACCCGCCTCCAACCAATACGGAGAAGAAGTATAACCTATTGCTTATGTTGTCATCGCGAATGAGCTAGGTCGGGTGCGTCGGCCCCACCGGAAATCGGTGCTATGTAAGGCAAAAATGCCCCTCTGACACCTATCTCGCGCGAGCATTAATGAAGAAACTTCCGCCGAATTCTATCGTGATGGCCGACGACGGTTATGGTATCTAGTCCGTTGCATATCCTGCCAATGAGTGCGGTCATCACTTCGTATTGCGGATGAAGAGAGCACGATTCAATTGAGTCAAAATAAATGCCTAGGTAATAGACTGGACCGATACGAGCAAGAGACTTACGAAGTTGAATGGACTCGATGAGCCAGAGAACGAGTGAGCAACCCGGACTTGCCTCCAGGCTGTTCGATCCCAGTACGGCTTCCCGACCAAAAGGTCAGTGAAGATCACATTGACGTCGTGTAAGGTGTTTGCGTTACAGCCCAACAGATAGGAGATCTTGAGCTGCCAAGGAACAATGTGGAAGTCGATATCCGGAATATCAAGTTGGCAATCGACACTGAGCACATGCAAGCAAAGTCACAAAAGATGTTTATAAAAGATTTTTCCATATCCATGGTCGAAAACGACCCTATAACTCAACTGCCTCGCCAGGCTGCACAGTTAGCCAGTCTCGATCCAAGGGACACGAGTTTCACGGGAGTATGGTCGTGAATCGCCACATGCTCCAGGGAATTGAAATGCGTGACCTAACGGACTTCCAGTCCGTTGATCACGGCCTACGACGGACTAGAAGTCCGTCGTACGATGGTATATTTTCATATGCTTGTCGCCTCAAAACGCACAAATGAAAAAAGCTCCGGCACGACACCGGAGCTTTTATATAACTACACTCTAATAAACGACCAGCCGGAAGGACTAGGCGGTCTTAAGTCGGCGTCGGGAAATTCCGCAATAGCCTAGCAACCCAAAAGTGAATAGAGCGAATGTCGCGGGTTCTGGAACTGCAGGGATACCCGCAGAACTGCCATTATAAACCAGCATATCCTGTGCAACACCATTACTCGATGTAAAGAGATTCAAAATTTGAACCCCACCATACAGAGTAGTATTCACCAAAGCAGTCGTAGAACCGCCGTTCAAAACGTCTCTAAAGTAAATCCCGGCTGCAATGAACTTATTGCTAGCAGCCAACACAGCTTCCGTCCCGGACAAATTCTCTTGATTACCTTGGAAGTACCAAATGGCTTTTTGGAGTTTTATCGCATCATCGTTAGTTGAATAAAGAAAATTCGTGCCGCTCGGATTGAAAAAGTTATTTGTAGTGCCCTTGACTCGCAAAAATTCTCGATAGAGACCGGAAGTGACCGCGTTTAAGTTGATGTTGGTGTTCAGGGATTTGTTCCCAATGCTGTTAACACGTAGCGACTCGTTAATGGTGAAGAACTCACCGACTTCCACGCAAAACGTATAAAATTGCGTAACTGGCGCCCCAGAAATTGTAGGTGTTCCGAGGTCGTTGGCACGCACTCTAAACTCCCCACCCGTACCACCCCCCAGAATACCTGGAGCGCTGCCTATGCTAGTTCTATCGATCTGGATAACGGAACCGGTACCGCTCGCCCCCTGGGCAATCCAAGTTTGGGTGCTATTCCAGCTCCCATTGGCATTCTGTACGGTTACAGAAGCTAAACCAATTGCCAAAGCGGCTAAGCACATCGCCCGGCCAAACTGCAAAATTCTAACCATAACACACCTCTTCATTATGCCGAATCAGATTCTTGAAACACACCGATTAACAAAGTTCTACATCGATACTCTCCGGCGCAACCGAATTCGGTAGCTCCAGCCTAAACAGATTGGGTATCTTGTCAAATAGCCAGCAGCAGTTTCTTAGGATTTTTCCGAAAACAACCGAATTACTTGCGAAAACACTAGCTTTGGTGAACCAAATATAAAGCCAGGCAACTCTACGCTCGTCTTTTCGATGGCGACCGACGATTGAACAATCCAATGCCAGGAATCGCAAATTCGCAAAGTAGAACCGCGTTGTTTCATACTGGGTGAGGGCCTGTTGCTTTAGTCGATTCCACCGAAAAACAAGTCGAAGTTGATTATTTAACGAACGTTGAATGGGCACTCCTGCCAGTTTAGTGGTGCTCAAGTCGGCCAAGAGTGGCCAACCTACCATTAAAGCAACAATCCCTAAGCCCGTTTGGCTCGGGGAGTCGCCTGGCGCATGTTTCGGACAAGAGTACCGATTCACGCTGCGCAAAACTCGTTTGTTGTGGCATAGCTGTGTTCAGAAACCAAATTTGTTGCACCATCGTCAGAAAATCAGACACTGACCACATTCTTGCGTTGCGAGTCGTCAGTCGATCATCAAACAACCGTGTTTCGGTCTTTCATCAATTGCTTGATTTGATCCGTGAGTAACTCGATACGCGGGGGTTTGAGAATGTTCTTATGATCTCCATCAATGTCGATAACTCTCAACTGTTGCACGAATGAACTCCATCCCAAGTCGCGCGAATAATCCCCACGCAGAGAACGATACTTTGCACGGATCAACGTAAGCGTTCCAGGAAAGTAACCTGGCTCATAGCTCCGAATAGCCGACAGAGCAATGCCTAAGAAGTCGAGTTGACAGTTCAAATCTTTATCGCGGCAAGCGACATTATCCGAATTCATCGGGTTTCGGTTCCCACGCTTCAAGTATTCCCTCAGTCGTCGCCATCGCTTCTGGATTTCACCACCCAGTCCTACCAGTCGCCTTCGAAGATGGCCTGATCGTAACCAATTGGGGAATTGTCGGAACAAGTGCGGAATCAATAAAACCCATTGCAGCCAAACTTGTTTCCCGCCTAGAGGCCCAGGCCCCGTGTCGATAACGATAACGTGAGCAACCTGCTTCCCACGAGCAATCAGCTGGCATGCAACCTCAAAGGCCAAGAATCCTCCGTAAGAGTAACCCACTAGTGAGTATGGACCCTTCGAATCTGACTTGCAAATGGCTTCTGTGGCATCGCGAGCGATACGACGCACATCTTTCAGGTATTCCACTGTGGCTAGACGATAGTGAATCGGAATTCCTATAACCGGAAAATCTTCACCAAGACCCAATAAGGCAGAGCCCATCTGAAACAGTTCACCGTCCAATTGAGGCATTACGAATAACGGGCTGCCAGTGCCCATAGGCTGCAGCGGAATCGCATCGGCAATGGCACTAGAATCCTGCTTGCTTTGCGTGAACCCGATCAATTCGGCAATCGTTCCGTATTGAAAAAGAATGGACGGTGAAATTGCATTACCAATGAGCAGAGACATTTTTGCAAAGGCCCTCATAGCCGAGAGGGAGTTTCCACCGAGTTCAAAGAAATTGTCGTGAATGCCAATGTCCGGAATAGAAAGCACGTCGCTCCAAATAGCCGCGATCTGCTTTTCTAGTTCCGTGGTCGGCGCATCGGACTCCCGGCTTTCCCGGTCGAATGTCGGTTCGGGCAAGGCAGCTCGATCCAGCTTACCATTGGATGTGCATGGAAAAGACTCAAGAATGATGATCGCCGCCGGAATCATATAAGAAGGAAGCCGGGTCTCGAGATGATCCTGAAGCACGTCCGTGTCGCTGGAGGCTCCCGGTTTTAACGTACAATATCCAACCAGCAGTTTCTCCCCTGGTCGATCCTCCCGCAGCATCACCGCTGCTCGCAAGACGTCGGGATGCGATTGCAGTATTGATTCGATTTCCCCCGTTTCGATACGAAATCCTCGCAGCTTGATCTGACCATCGATACGACCAAGGAACTCTAAATTGCCATCCGGAAGCCATCGGCAGCGATCGCCCGTGCGATAGAGCCGCACTGAGGATTTGTGAGCTTGCTCATCGGTTTGCGAGAGAAATGGATTTGAGACGAAGCGTTCCACAGTCAGTTCGCCTCGATTAAGGTACCCTCGCGCCAATCCATCTCCACCGATGTAGAGTTCTCCGGGAATACCAATCGGGACCGGTTGGAGGCGTTCATCCAAGACGTAGACGTGCGTGTTCGCGATGGGTTTGCCGATAGGAATCGAACTCCCCGTCAACTTACCTTGCCTTGGAATCCGATAGTAGCAAGTAAAGGTTGTCGATTCCGTCGGTCCGTAGCCGTTAATCAACTGAACCTGATGTCCCAGGGCGGTCCTCGCCATCTCCACGTGTTTGATCGAGAGAGCCTCCCCTCCGATCAGGAGTTCCTTAAGCCGTGACAGGATCAGCGGATCATGCTCTACGATCTCGTTGAACAACGTCGTTGTCAGCCATAGAGTTGTGATCCCGTGATGCTTGAGAAGCCGTTTCAGGTGAGCGAAGTCCGGCAAATCCGGGGGAGCGAGAACCAGCTTAGCTCCCCACAAGAGAGCTCCCCAAACTTCGAAGGTTGCGGCATCGAACGAAATGGTAGAGAGCTGGAGGAAAACGCGTGTAGCATCGAACTGAACGTAGTCGGTTCCTACGACGAGCCGGACAACACCTCGATGGGGGATTTCTACACCCTTTGGAGTTCCCGTCGACCCAGAGGTGTACATGACATAGGCGAGCGCATCAGCCGATAGCTCGATGTTGGGATTCTCGGTACCGTATTGTTCCAACGCACCGGCATCACGATCGAGGCATAACACGGTTTGGACCTTGATCGGCAGTCGATCCCGAGAACGCTCATCAATGATAAGAACTTGCAACTTGGCATCTTCGACCATGAATCGTGTTCGAGACTCTGGGTACTTGGGATCGAGCGGCACATAAGCCGCCCCGACCTTGAGAATCCCAATCATGGCCATAATCATTTCGGGAGATCGCTCAAGGGAGAGCCCTACTAGATCCCCGGCGCGTACTCCATGCTCGATCAACCAATGAGCGATCTGGTTACTGCGTAGATTGAGTTCGCTATAGGAGACGGTCCGATCAATCTGTTCTAACGCAATTGCATCCGGTGTACGTATGGCATGCTCCTCGAAAAGCTCATGCACACACTTGTCGCGAGGATACTGCGTCCCGGTCGCATTCCATTCGAATAGGACTTGCTGCCGCTCTAGAGAAGAAAGCATATCGATCTCGACTATGCGTTTCTCGGAATTTTCGAATAGTGCTAGTGCGATTGCTTGATAATGTTCGATTATTCGTGATGCATCATCAGTCGTGAAAAGGTCCGTCGCGAACTCAAGCTGGCCTTGGATTTTTCCGCCATCCTCATGTAGGTTCAAAAGCAAATCAATTTTTGCTGCACCGGTTGGAACAGGATCAATCGATATATCAATCTCGCCCCAACGGTGTTGTAGATCGTGCGCGTTCTGAAAGACAAACATCGTTTGTATAAGCGGTGTGTTGGATCCAGACCGCTTCGGCTGTACGGCTGCGACGATTTTGTCAAACGGAACTTCTTGATGCATGATCGCACCCAACAACACATCGCGAATCTGAACGACCACATCGTGCAAGCTGTTGTCGAGTTGGACGATGCTTCGAATCGGTAGCGTGTTCACAAACAAGCCAACGATTCCTTCGAGCTCGGATAGCGTTCTGCCAGCAAAAGGAATCCCGGTGACAATATCTGATTGCCCCGCATAGCGAGCGACTAGGATTTGATGGGCTGCGAGTAAAACCATCGTCGGTGTAATACCTCGACTCTCGCAATAAGTATAGAGGCTTTGAACAAATGACTCATTCAGCTCGAAACTTAGCGTCTCTCCCTTGCCGTAGGATGCCGTTGTGCGAGCGCGGATTCCTGGCCAAGCTATCGGCCCAGCCATGTCCCGAAGCTGATCGCGCCAATACTGCAAGCCCTTGTCCAAGCTTCCATTGGCTACGGATTGTCGCTGATGGACGGCGTAATCAGCGAAATCGAGCGTGAGCGGCGGCAAATCGGGAGGCATTCCTTGACTACGCCTTCGGTATGACGACTCCCATTCCTTGATGAGTAGATTAATGGACCAGCCATCACAAGCGATGTGGTGAATGTTGAGAAAGACCTCATGCCATTCAGGTCCAAGCACAAAGATCTTTGCTCGCACCGGTTGATTGTTGGTTAAATCAAATGGTGTGGATGCATCGGACTGGCTCCACTTTGCAAGATGCAAAGCGCGTTGCTGAGGGTCCCAATTGGAAAGATCCTCGACAGGAATCTTGATCGCAAGCGCGGGATCGATGGTTTGGACCAGTGTACCTCCAACCATGGAGTATCGTGTGCGCAAAGACTCGTGCCGTTGGAGCACATCGTGGAGACTAGCCTGTAATGCCTCTGCATCGCAAACGCCCGACAACCGAACAAGCATGGGAACGTTGTATGCCACACGATTTGCCATCGATTGATTTAAGAACCACATTCCTTCTTGTCCGGATGACAATGGAAGGGGTTTCGAACGCTCAACCCGTTGAATGCGTGATTCTCGCGATTCCTCGCTATTAAAAATGACCTCTCCAACACTTTGGGACTCCGCAATCTTCCCTGATAACCCGGAAATCGTGGGAGCATCGAACAGATCTCGCGGAATCAAGTGCGATTGCCATTGCCGATTCAAGCGGATTAGGACCCGAACCGCCGAAAGGGAATTGCCGCCAAGACGGAAGAAATTGTCGTGGATCCCCACTTTCTGAATGCCAAGGACTGCCGTCCAGATACTCGCTATCTGGTTCTCGATAGGAGTCGCCGGAGCCACGAAATCCGTATCGAGATCAGCCCGGGAGTCGTCGGGGGCGGGTAGCCGTTTCCGGTCCAGTTTGCCGTTCGGGCTAACAGGCAACGTCTCCAGGATGACAAATGCAGAAGGCTGCATGTAGTCGGGCAAACGCTTCCCTAGTTGTGCTCTCAATTCTGAAAGATCAAAACTCTTATCAGACTTGGGCACGCAGTAAGCGACCAATCTCTTATCGTTGGGGCGATCCTCGCGGAGAATCACGACACTGCGCGCAACACGTTCATACTCATTGATGGCCGATTCGATTTCACCCAACTCGATACGAAAACCGCGGAGCTTGACTTGGTCGTCCAATCGGCCGAGATACTCGAGATTCCCGTCATCTCGCCAGCGACACAGGTCTCCTGTTTTGTACATTCGAGCATTGGCTTTCGGACTCCACGGATCGCGAACAAAACGTTCCGCAGTCAACTCGGGACGGTTCCAATAGCCTCGACCTACCTGCACTCCGCCAATGAACAGTTCACCTTCGACACCAATGGGACAGGGTTGTCCGTTGCTATCCAGGACGTACATTCGAGTATTGTTGATCGGACGCCCCATGGGAACTTGGCATGTAGGATCATTCTGCAGGCATTGCCAAGCCGTCACTTCTACGGCGCATTCGGTGGGGCCGTACAGGTTATGCAACTCCACGTGGGATAATCGTTGAAAAAACTGCTGCGTCAATGCATAAGGGAGGGCCTCTCCGGAACAGAGCACGCGTCGTACTCCCTGGCAACAGCTTTCCAGCCTCGGTTCCTCGACGAAGACCTGCAGCATCGAGGGTACAAAATGAAGCGTCGTAATGGCGTTGTCGAAGATCAATTGGCTGAGGTATGCAGTGTCTTTATGCCCCTCGGGGCGAGCTACCACGAGACACGCTCCAGTCAGCAAGGGCCAGAAGAATTCCCAGACCGATACGTCAAAGCTAAACGGTGTTTTCTGAAGAACTCGGTCGCTTGAGTCGATGTGATAAGTCTGTTGTCCCCAGACCAAACGATTCACCACAGCGTGATGTTCATTCATCGCCCCCTTGGGTTGACCGGTCGACCCCGAGGTGTAGATCACATAGGCGAGGTTTCTCGATCTTAATCCGATCGTGGCAGCATCGAGGTTGGTTTCGGCGAATGGGGTCATTCCACCACTGGCGAATTCACGATCCAAGCATAGTACCGCAGCATTACCGAAAAGGAGACGCTTCTCCCAATGCGATTGAGTCAAAACGATGTCGGCGGCCGAGTCGGATAGCATGTGGGCCAGCCGCTCGCTTGGGTAGGACGGATCGATGGGGACGTAAGCTCCACCCGATTTGAGAATTCCGAGTAGACCAACCACCATCTCCATGGACCGTTCCATGCAAATCGCGACAAGCTGTTCCAGCACGACTCCCATCTCCCTGAGTCGGTGCGCCAGCCGATTCGCTCGTGCGTTCAACTCGCGGTAGGTTATCTGCTGGTCTTCGAAGACCAACGCTATCGCATCTGGGGAGCGATCTACCTGTTCTTCGAACAGTTCGTGGATGCACTTGTCGCTCGGGTAGTCAGTCTCGGTCGCGTTCCATTCTTCCAGAACGAGATGCCAATCTGGATGTTCTGGTGTCATTGTGAGCGGGACTTTGGGCGAGGCATGCATAGGATCAAGTTGGCGAAACGGGCGACGCGACCTCGGGCAGAATAAGAGATTAAGTTTAGTTTCGGGCTCGCAACCCAGGGGCAATCCGCAGCGAGAAGAGGCTTGAATTCGCGACAGAAGCAATCCCAAAACGACCGCTTAGCGCGGTTGTTAGTGTGCAATAAGCAAGTGTTAAACCACAAACAAAATGCAATTTCTTTTCGGCCGCAAGCTTTCCCCGCACGCATGATCTGCGATCGCCCCCAATCGCTAGCAGATTCGCTACTGCCTTCCCCTAAGTATTTTGATCCAACAATTATTTCAGACCATACGGGAATCCGTAATCGTTGAACCTCTGCGACACTTAAGGATTGAGTTTAAAAGCGCAGAATCAAGTTGTTCTGACGTTTGTCTGGGAAAATTGTGGACTACTGAATGGTGTAAAATCGTGAACGATACTGTCAGTGGAATACAGACCAACTCACAAAGAGGGTAGTGTCGAATAAGTTATCAGAATTCCGACAATGGTACCAACATGTCAAAGAATGGAGAAAACGATAAGCTTGCAAATCACACTATTAATAGGAGTCGTAGCCTACTCCGCGGATCCGATTCCATGCACTGCAAGCGAAGAGTTCGAGACCGAAAGGCAGCCCATAAAAAAGATATCTTTTGGCTAAACGATTAGGCTCCTGATACAATCTGTGCATCCATTCCATACCCAGACGGTGCATCCATACTGGGGCACGCTTTACTTCACCAGTCACAAAGCTGAGGCCTATACCTACGCCCATCCACCAAGCTTTAGGCAAAGACGATCGGAACTGGGAAATCAAGATCTCCTGTTTCGGAGACCCCAGTGCAACATAAACCATGTCAGGTTGCATTTCGATAAGATGTGCGAGAATGCGATTTAGCGATGCGGGGTCATCTTCGAATCCATAATCCGGACAGCAGGTCCCGACCACACGTAGTCCTGGGTAGCGACCTTCGAGAATTTTCGCTGCGCGTTCCGCGACGCCTGGATTTCCTCCCAGCAGATATAGCGTTCGCCCTTCTCGAGCTAAAGCTTCCGAAAGTGAGTAACACATACTCGATCCAGCGACGCGTTCTGGCAGAGGCGTGCCCTGAAGACGACTCGCCCAGACCAGTGGCATACCATCCGCCACGATTAGATCAGCTTTCCCCATGATTTCACGATACGATTCTCCTCGGCGTGATCGGAAGAGATGGTCAACATTTGCGGTAATGACGAACCCTCCTCGATCTTCCCGCATGCCCCGTAAGATCTCTTCGCACGTTTTCTTTTCCGTGAATGCATGGAACGGAATTCCGTGCAGAAGCACGGTGCGAGATAGCTTTTCATTTGGGGGTCTTAGCATTGTCTGCGTCAAAAACGGGCAAAGCCTCAGGTTTCTCACGCCAACAAGTGGGGTTCGGTCGAACTAAAGGGACGTCCAACCAAAAGTGGGCTGAGTGAACGAATTGCGGGCCAAATTGAGTGTGTGTGTTGCAATCGGGGGACCCGCCAACGGCAGAATGGCTTCTGAAGATAGCGGCCGGTCATGCAAATACGCTGTCTCAAGCTTACTTACTATATTTCCGCTAGCATCCTAAATATACAAAACAAAATCCGAATTTTTTTTAAATTTATCTTGTAGAAGTAACGTCTGCTGCAATTCTCCTGTCCTCGGTCTCAACGGTTGGCTGGAAAACATTGTCTATTTCAAATAGTTCGCTCATTGGATCTTTTGGGGAACGCCGGCGATGGTGGACAATTGCCAATGTCTACGATTTTTTGCTATTCACGGGCCGCCCCGACCGCAGGCGGGGATTGATTCGTTACCCACGCTCCATACAGCCACAGGATCGGTAAGAAGAACGCGCTGTTTATCATTCCATCTAGTCCGTGCAATGCAATCAGTACCGGCACACTCTTCTGCACCGTATCGATGGCCTCGTTATCGATGGCCTCGTTGTGATCGCCTCGCCGCCTGATGAACAGGCTGGTCACCAGCGGACCGAACAGCATCCAGAGCAAAATGCCGCTACCGATGCACCCGTACGCACTCGTGACCAACGAAAACATCCCCCAGGGTCTTTGCGATTGCCCTGCATCACTCCAAAACATAACGCTGCCCGATCCTGTGATGGGATGCTCTTTCCATAAGTTGCTATCCTGCTCTTCGCGAGCTAACCGCCAACCAAAAGAACCTAACGAGCTTTCGCGTAGAATGCTCTTGACCACCTCCTCGATTCCCGATTGACGAGCCAGTTCTCGCGATGCTTGCAAAACGGGACCTCTTGCCAGAAAAAGAATTCCTCCTAGAACCAAGGTCCCAGCTATCCAATACTTCCACGATGAGATGCGACGAACATGCATGGCCAAAGCACCAATGATTGTGAGGATAGCGGATCCGACTCCTTGGAATAAGAAGGGTAGACCCATCGCAACCCACTTCAGACCAACCGTTTTTGATGCGACAAACCAAGCTGGAATCAAACCCATCGCAGTAACGGCAATCGTCATCCACCACATCGCGACTTGGTTGGGGTCTTCGAACCACAGTATAGGGCGATAACCAAACCATCGTGATTCACCAATCGACTGGTACGGATTATATCCGTAGAGAGCCTGATAAACGAAGCGTCCGCTGGCGAACTCTACAAGTGCCGGAACCAACGAAACCGCTCCTGCCGCGAACACAACCCACAGCGAGCGACGAAGATCGTCCGTAGACGATACCAACACTCGTCCCGCGAGATACGGTCCCCCCCATGCGATCGCAATGTAGAGACTCTGCCACAGATCCTCGGCGATTGGCGAGGGATTGAAAAAGCCTGTCACCGTCGGAGCCGAGATCCAAGTCGCTAGGACCGCATCCCATGCGCTCATGGATCGAAAGAGAGACGAGCGAGGCTTTTCATTCGAACTCGTCACCGAGCGGCGCGACAGCTGTATCGCACCAACAATACAGGCAGCGACAATCGCGTACCCCCCAAGCATCGCACCGCGATTCCAAGGGTTCTCGAACGCGAGGGCGTTACCGAGCACGGATATGGTTGAGTCGGGCAGATCGCGGTACATCTCGAAGGATGCGATGGGCAAGCAAAGCATCCCGAGCAAGTAGAGCGCGAACAAAAGCGGCGTTGTTGTAACCGCTGAGCTCTTAAAAGTAAGCATGAATTATAGTTCTTGGTTCTTGGTTCTTGGTTCTTGGTTCCTGGTTCTTGGTTTGTATCCCGTTGGGATGGCAGAATTTAGCCGGGGAGGGGGGAACGCTTCGCGACACCTCCGGTAAACCGCGCACGTGGAGTTCGCATCCCGGAGGGACGCCAGCAATGAGCATGTCTCTAGCATCCCTCCGGGATGCAAAACCAAATCGTTTACGGAACCGGGGGCATCGCCAAGCGCTCCCCCCCGGCTACAAGCTCGAATCCATCCTTGATCCCCCCCGCACCAAGAACTAAGCACTAAGCACTAAGCACTAAGCACTAAGCACTAAGCACTAAGCACTAAGCACTAAGCACTAAGCACCAAGAACTAAGCACCAAGAACTAAAAACTAAGAACTAAGAACCCGGTTTTCTACTAACCAACTCCTTCGCCCAGGTCGTTACTACTCCGACGCACATCATGACGGGCGCTTCGCCGAAATAGTTGAACATACTATCGATCATTGACAGTGCCAGGAACAGCGCGTACGGGAACCCTACACTGCGTGTCACGTCCCATTCGAATCGGATCGCATAGACCGCCACGATCAAGACGGGCAATGCAATCATCGTTAGCCAGGCCACAACGCAAACCATCCCGGTCCGTGTCCATGCGAAGAGCCAGAAACCATCGAGCACCAATGCTTGTCGGCCCTCGCTCCACTGCCCCCAATCTCCGTACCCCCACCAGACATGATCTTGCATACTCGCAAAGACGATGTCTTCGGCGTCGAGTCGATACTTAAGCGACCCCGCCCTGTCTTTCGGGACAACTTGCGAGACAGCCGAGTCGATCTGTTCGGTCGAAGCAATACCCTTGGTCCGCAGCCCGATGTAGCAAGCGGGCAAGAGACAAAGTGTAGCAAGGGCTACACCTGCGAATCGGCTGCGAGCAAGCAGCATGACACCCACCCCAACACCCATCAGGACGATACTACCGAACGATTTGCAGACGATGACGACTGCCATGTGGATGCCGGCGTGGATCGATTTCCAGAGCCAACGGTGATATTCGGGGATGTGTCGATCCCAATCCATGGGCGGCATGAACCAGACCCAAAAAGTCTTTATGGTCTGGTGAATGGCCAGAAGCGCGGCCCAGACGTAGAACATGGTCAGCACGAATCCGGAGGAGAGGAAGACCGAGGGCTTGAACGTGTCGCCTCGATCGGCTCCTCGCAGCATGCGCCCGAACTCTTGCCCAGTGGCCCACTTTGCCAAAGTCGGGCCTTGAAAGACTTCGTACAGCGTGGGGGGCAGGTAGAGGATCGCGCCGGCGATGACAACCCAAGCCACCGCGTTGCGGGCAGATACGTCGGTGATAAGAAATCGTCCGACGGCGAAGGGGACCCACCAGTAGGAGAATTCCTTGATCGTTTCCCAAGCCGAGTTAGCCCATGGGAGCCCGTTGATTACGCCCGATAAAAAAGGGCACAGGCAGTAGAGAAGGATCGGCAGATCGAGCCAATGCCAGCGGAGAAAGGCCCGCGGCACGGCGATAAGTCCAATGAGCAAAGGAACCCATCGAACCAGCTCGGTTTTGCGAAGAAAGACCGGTCCGAGAGGCCAGTCAAACGGCGGCAGAAACAGCCACAGTCCGACAAGCAAACTGGCGATCAACCATGGAAGGACCCGTTTGCAGTTTGCAGTAGCCAGTTTTCAGTTCGCATCCCTGGTTACAGGGCTCTGCCTCGTAACCCACTGCCTTGCGGGCTCTACCCGCCGAGCCCTTATCACGATCAGTTTAATCACAGAGAGCAGTTTAAAGTTTGCAAGTTGCATTCATCGGTTTACAGTCGTTCCTCTGCTTCAATTAGTGGTGATTAGCTTAGATCAGTGTTCCCGTTCCGTTGCAACACGGCGTGCAGATAGGAACACTAATCCACACCGATCGACACTAATGTTGCAGATACGAGTTTTGAGCTAGTTGTGGATTTCCAGCGGTTCGCGATCTAGATCTCTAGAGGCTAGTCTCTCGTTTTTGGTCCCCAGCGTCGCATATCCGCCGCGGCGGCACGACTGCCTACTTATTTCTCTGATCCCAAACCTTCTTCTGTTCCTCGTCGACTTTGTCGGTGGCTCGTTTGGTGCCCATGGTTAATGACATCCACTGCCAGCGGCGCAGAAAGCGGATGAAGTCTGGGTCGTTGTAGCGAGGTTTGCGTTGGACCATCGCTTCGACGTATCCCCACCACATCATCGCGGCGCCAGTAACCCGGGGAGGGGACATCAAACGAGAAAACGCGCTTGCCGTGATGAACGGCAAGTTGGTTCCCATAAAGTATTGCCCATAACCATGGCGCTTTCGTCCAGCATAAATGTTTTGTTGACTCGATCCCATGGGTCTTAGGTGTTCAAATCGCAATTCCGGCCCATCCATACTCAGCGCCTTCCATCCGAGCATGCGACATCGATGGCAATCGATTCCGTCCCACATGACCTCTCGAACAAAACCGCCAATTTCCTGGAAGCATTCTCTTCGGAAAAACTTGGTCATCCCTTGCGATACATGGTCAAGAATCTGCTCGAGGATTGGTTTTTGTGTCACGGGATCTCGGAAAAAGGCTTTTCCACTCACCGTCCCTAGTCGCGGGTCGGACTCCATCGTTTCTATCAAGCGTTCGAAGTATCGATGCGGTAGATCCAAGTCCATATCGAGCTTGCAGAGATACGCATGCGGCTTCGAGGCTTTTTCATAGCCTGCGTAAAAGGCTTCGATAACCCCAGGGCCCACGCTTCGTATTCCTCGATCCTTACGCGTGATAACTTGCACGTAGGGAAGCCTCTGGGAGTACTCGCTGAGAATCTCCTGAGTTGCATCGGTGGATCCATCGTCGACCACGATCCATTCCGTGGGCTGGACCGTCTGCGCCGCGACGCTATCGAGCGTTCGCCGCATCAAATCCGCTTCGTTCCGACATGGACTAATCAGAGTGTAGGTTCGATCTAAATCTGGCATGGCTCGCGGTAAAGGTACCTGAAAATTGCGTTTGCTCAATCGTCGCGTCGAATGAATAACCGTTCCTTGAAGACGAACGTCTTATAAACCGAGGGCGACCGTTTCCCAAACAGCGACTGCACGCTCTTGGCTTCGCACGACAATTGGCGATGGTCTAAAGACTGGCGTTATGTTTTTCAGCCCACCACATGAGGACGTACAATGCCCAGATTCGTGACCAGTGTATTTCTGGGTTACTGGTTTCAAAAGCTTGATACAGCCGAGTAAGTGCACGGGAATCAAGCCCCACACGCTCCGCTAATGTTCGATCTCCGAAAACGGTCGCAATTCGCTCTCGAACCGTGCTTTTCATCCACTTTTCCAGCGGAAGGACAAATCCCGCCTTCGGACGATCAAAGATCTTTGGGTCCAGTCCGCCCAGTGCCAGTTCCCGCAAGAGTGATTTTCTTCGAAGCGGATAAAAGCGACGCGAGGCATCGATTCGAGCGACCTCCTCGATGAGTCGATGGTCCAGCAGTGGTTCTCGCACCTCAAGAGAAACCGCCATACTTGCACAATCGGTATCTCTCACCAAACGCTGGCCGATGAAATTCTTCATCTCGAGATTACTGATCGCGGCGTAAATGCCTGTGGAAGTGCCCCTCTCGGACTCGCCAACGTTTTCATCCTTGTCGCACAGAGGATTCATCCCCCAATTGGACGAGATCCGCTGGTCGCTCGATAACTGACTCAAAAACTCTCGGGTGAACAAAGCGTACGACACCTGATAGATACGATCGAGTTGTCCTTGCGCATCGATCACGTCGCATAGCTTGCCCCAGCGATTCTGTCTCGGAACGATCGCGCCTCGATTGATCCATCGCATACCGATGTTCAGCAAGGATTTCCTCAACGCACGCGGCAGATAATCGGCCAATCGACTCATGCGAAGAGCCTTGGGAATATCCTGAAAACTCGTGTATCCGCCGAACATTTCGTCGCCACCCATGCCCGCCAGCGCGACCTTGATCCCTGCCTCGCGTACGGCACGACTCACAAAGTAGGAATTGATCGCATCAAACGATGGTTGATCGAGGCAGCCAATCGCCTGATCGAGTTGGTCATGAAAAAGGCTCTCGGTCAAAACGAGTTCGGTGTGCTCTGAACCAATCGACTTTGCCACCATTCGTGCGTAAGGAGATTCGTCGAATCCTTGTTCCTTAAAGGCAATATTGAATGTGTGGATGCGACTTGTTGCAATCCTGGACGCGATTGCGGATATGGCGCTGCTGTCGACACCACCAGAAAGAAAAATGCCGAGCGGAACGTCGCTTATGAGACGCAACCCGACAGCCTCCTCCAACTCGACTGCAGCCGGGCGGGTATCCGAGGACCCTTCTCCAGTGGAGTTCGGCAATGACCAAAACCGCCGATGCTCTTTGTGCATGCCCTTGATCTCGACCGAGAGAATGGTTCCTTGGTCCAGGAGGCGTACATCCTGAATGATCGTGTTCGGACCTTGGACGAAGCCGTTCCATAGGTAGGTCGAAACCCCTACGGGATCAATGCGACGGGGGACAAGGTTCGAAGCAAGAATGGCACGCAATTCACTCGCAAATAGAATCACCTCGCTTCCAACCGCATTGACAATGCTCGCCCAATACAAAGGCTTTACCCCAACGCGATCGCGTACGAGGTGGACAACCTTCTGGCGCTTGTCGTAGAGTACAAAAGCAAACATGCCTCGGAATCGTTCTACGCATGAGATGCCCCACACCGAATAGCTCTTCAAAATAACTTCGGTGTCCGAGGAGCTTTGGAATCGAACGCCGTGGTGGTTTTCGAGGTCCGAGCGAAGCTTCTTGAAGTTGAATATCTCACCGTTGAAGACGACGACATTCCCAGTTTCCGAGTCGATCATCGGTTGCGTGGCAGCATCGGAGAGGTCGATGATCGCCAAACGCCGATGCGCGAGAACCACGCCACCGCCGATTGAATTTTCGGGCGATGTCGACCATGTACCGTGGCCGTCGGGCCCACGGTGAATTTGAGCCGCGTTCATCTGTTCGACAGCAAGGTCGATTGCGGCTGAAATCGATCCTATAGCTCCAGCAATTCCACACATGGATTAGTACATTCGTCGATGAATTCGAGGTAGCGGAGTATCGATCATGCTCTGAATCCGACAGCGACGCATCATGATTTCTTGAGCGAGCATGACCGCAAATGGCATTGTTGCGGACGAAATTCGTAGTGAACCTACCATCTCACAACTTGACTTTATGGTTTGGGGATATCAAGTTGGCTAACTTTGCCGCCTCGGTCTGGATCTTGTGTCGGTCGAGGACTCTTGACCGGCCCGCGCGTCCCATCGCCTGGAGCGTCTGTAGCGGAGCATCCAAGACTTGTTGCATGGCATTCACGAGCGTCTCGACGTCACCGGCGGGTACCAGCCAACCGTTCTCGCCTGGAATCACCAGCTCAGGGATCCCTGCGACGGACGTGCTGATCACGGTTCGCTCCATCGCCAGCGACTCCATCAGGACGACGGGGAGTCCTTCGGCAAAGCTTGAGAGGACCATGGCGCGGGCTGCGGCGAGTTCCTGCTGGACCGCATCTCCCGATGCCCAGCCGGTGATGCGAACGTGCGGCTCAATGGACAACTCGCGGATCCGTTGTTCGATTTGAGGCCGCATCGGACCGTCCCCGACCAGTACCAGCTCGGCCGTCTGAGGATGACAGTATTGGACCAGACGGGCAAAAGCTTCCACCAGAAGCAATTGCCCTTTTTGCTCGCACAACCTGCCAACACAGACGAATCGGTTGGAATCCGAGACGGGATCATGCCCTTGCTCAAGGTAACTGGCGTCGAGTCCGCAGTGGACAACATGAATCCGCGGCCAATCGCGAGCATCGCACCACCTGTAGAGTTGGCTTCGTCCAAACGAGCTGATCGCGACGACGAACGCAGCGTGCTGGATCTTGTCCTCAAGACCGAGGATGGTGGCTTTATCAAATTCCTCCGGTCCATGGGCGGTAAAACTGTAGGACGGGCCGCCTAGGAGGAAGCAAAGCAAGGCAACGGTAGCGGAATTGGTCCCGAAGTGCGCGTGCAAGTGTTGGACGCTCTGCTGCGCGAGTTGTTGTCGCAGTAGACAAGCCTCCGCGAGGTAGATCCCGTGGTATAGCAGTCCGCGTTCCGAGCGCCATCCTAGTTTCCATGCCATTTTCAGGGCACGAAGGAATCGACCGGGGAAACGGACCGCCGTGATCACCAGCCCGAGAAAGAGTCGGAGTACACCTGCATCGAGTAGGACTTCGGTCTTGGTCGCTTCCTCCTGATCGTCGGGATCGCGGAGCGGGGACTCGGTGCGACGGATCGAATAGCGTTCGATCGAGTATCCGAGCGCCTCGAGTGCGCGGATCTCGCGTCGAATGAAGCTGTGACTCGGCGCCGGATAGACGTTGACGAGGTAGGCGAGTTTGGGAAGTGGATCAGACAAGGGAAAAGAACCGAGATCGAAGAGTCCGCCGCGGCGGATCTGCTACACGGGCGAAGCGCAGCTACCGCTGCCAAGCGGCGGACCGGTTCGTTGATCGTTGAGAGTTAAGGGTTGCTTGTATTTGAGAGCACTTCAGGCGAGGTGGTATCGCGATGGGTCAGGCGGCATGATAAATGCGGAGATATCGCTTACGCTTTGCGAAAATACTGATTCGTGGATCGAGGTCGGAATCGTTCCAAAAGGGTTTTTGCTTGAGATTTGATAACTTGCTTTATGCTGGTGGTGACGTGGGTGGCGTCAATATGCGCAGGGGCAAAACCGGCTCTCTGCGCTATCGAGGCGAGGGTTTTCGGTGTAAAGCAATTAAAATGCTCGAGCGGATGGATTGCATAATAATCCTGGAGCGTCCTGATTCCAGAGACTCCTTCGCAATTGGGAACCTCGAGAACGAGCACAGCCCCCGGTGCCATGATTGGATACAGACTCTTGAGCAAGTCCAATGGGTTATCGAGGTGTTCCAGTACTTGAAAAAGTGTCACTGCGTGGAATGATCCTTGGGTCTTCTTGCGCACGCTTTCGAGATCTTCATCAACCACGATGCCTCGACGCCTCAGATGATCCATTCGGTCCGGCGCTCGCTCGATACCAAATGCTTCAAAACCAAAGGACTGAGCAACGGACAGAAACTCCCCCCAACCGCAACCGAAGTCAAGTAATCGAACGCGTTCCGTCGAACGAATTCCCTGAGTCATGGCTG
>Ga0315899_10000727_pt1 | contig 39057 bp, 30 predicted proteins | sample LakEriMetagenome_2_FD_203518 | JGI IMG/M metagenome (GOLD analysis project Ga0315899, IMG submission 203518) | Freshwater fungal communities from buoy surface, Lake Erie, Ohio, United States - Buoy 4 MA112 | ecosystem: Environmental > Aquatic > Freshwater > Lake | place: USA: Lake Erie, Ohio...
CGGTTTGTTGCCGACCTTGGTCAACTCGATCGAATGCACCCTGGTTACCTTCGCTACGTCAAACTTGATACGCGGCAGTAATGTGACTGCCGACGCGACCTGTTGAGTATGATCCGGGTGAATTCGTTTTTTCACGGCATCATGACGATTTCCCTGCAGTTCGAGCGCCGTATCAGTTAGAACGACTCGAATTTGCTCTCGATCGGTTACGACGTAAAGATTCAGCCAAACCAGAAAACTCGTCAGCAAAAGAAATACCAACCCGACGTAGACTGCAATCTTGTTTCCGGTTTGAATCCAACCAAACAGACTCAGTCCGGTGAGCAAAGCTCCAACACAACCAACCACGTACGGATTCTCAAATAGAAATTCTGCCATATTTCCCTCTGACGGTTCGTTGAAAAAACTTAACTCTCTTAGCGAGTATGGGGCGTTCTTCTCCGTGAGTAGACGCATCGTTCCTCGACGGTATTCAACTAGGTAACTGAAACCTATTCTAGATACCAACCTATAGTCGAGGCAATTGATGATCAAAAAAGAAAAAACATCAGCCTTCCCGTTAGTTGTAACCTACTATTCGACGGCTTGAATAGTCTTCTTGCCAAGCCCCGAAGGAAAAGGGAACTGCGAACAAGCAAGAATATGAAATCGTTGAGTTCTGATTACCTACAGAATTCAGACGTTACAGAGTCCTCGTATTAGTAAATAATTGCCATGTTGGAAACCATCCGAAAATACTGGATTGGCGGGCTAGTGCTGGTTATGGTCGGCCTTCACGCTAGCATCGTAGGATTGATTCGCCATCAAGCATCACTCGCCAAAGTGGACATTTCCTGCGAAGTTGATCTTGGTTCATATCTTGCATATCCCAATGAAAACAACACTCCCGTCTCAATGCGTCTTCACGCAATTGTTCCTCTCAATCATCGAGTCAAGAGTAGACAGCTAATCGAGCTCAACCAAGCTCAAATTCGACAAGCTATCGAAGAACACATTCGTCAGGTCGACCACAGAGTTCTTCGCGATCCGTATTTGTCAGACTTGAGAACACAGCTCCTTGACGTATTGGTGCAAACGATCGGCTCGACATCCGTGGAAGATCTTGCGATCACCGAACTACAAAAAACCAGTCCGGAATTTGCTCTTAGCTTTACAAATGCCAGCCATCCTAAACGACCCAAACTCGTCGCAACATTAAGAAGCGAAACCGATGCGGGTCCAGAAGATCAACATGGACATTCCGATGCGGAACACGATTCCCATGGGCATGACGAACACGGCGATGCTGGCCATGGATCAGAGGATCATTCCGCCGATCAGCATGCAGACGAACATGCCGCAGGAAATCATGCTGCATCTGATTCACATGGCACAGCTTCGGAAGATAAATCCCACGATAGCCATGACGCCTCCGGCCATGAATCAGATAGTAGTACAGATCATGGTGGAGCCAAATCGGGACACGGGGCCGCTGATGGGCATTCGAAACCTAGGGCCAAAGCTGCGGTAAAGTACACACCCGGTATGGGCAAGAAAAAGAAAGAAGATGCGGGCGGACATGGCGGAGGTCACTAATGGTTCGTATCACTTGAATCAAAATCGAAAACAGTCAATCAACTCAATTCTATAACGCTTCTCAATAATCATGAAACCAAAGTTACGAAGTAAACTGTTCATAGATACACCAGTTCAGATGATGCTCATTACTAGAGTCCTGATTCACTGGGTTGTATTCTTCGCCCTATTCTTTTTGACTCTCTTAACGATCGAGTATTTCTTGCGCGATCCCGGAGTGACGATTTTCGATTGCATGAGGATCGTAGCTACCAAACATGCAGTTGTGGTCGTGTTGGCGCTCGCATTGTTGCCCGCATTTTTATACGACACCATAAAGATGAGCCACCGCTTTGCCGGACCAATCTATCGATTTCGGAAAAGCCTAAAGACACTCGCTGAAGGAAACTCTGTCGAAGAAATTAGCTTTCGAGGCAAAGATTTTTGGGCTGATTTATCTAAGGACTTCAATAAGGTCGCCAAGAGACTCAACAAACAAACAAGCTCAGAGTCCGGGAGCTAGATTGAATATGATAAACCGGAATCGGATACTCGCAATGACTCAGCTTTTAACCTCGATCTCTCGACGCAATCGGAACACTATTCGATCGAAGCGAACTGGTACCGCTATCGTGGAACTCGCGGTCTGTATGCCAGTGGTTGCGCTGGTCGTATTCGCTTCTTTGGAAGGCGCCAATATGCTTTTCGTTCGACAAGCGACTGTGCAAGCCGCCTATGAGGCAGCCAAATTTGGTAGCCGAAGAGACGGTACACGCGTGCAATCAGAGCGTTTGGCAACAGAAGTTTTATCCGCCAGAAGAATTAACAGTCCGACCATAACTTTTGTTACCGGAGATCCCGCGACGACACGAAGCGGATCAGACGTCACAGTTAGAGTTAGCGTGAATTCCAATGATCGACTGATCACGCGATTCCGCATCTTCTCCGGCCGGCAAATCGAAGCCGTCGCCACCATGCAAAAGGAATAGCAAGATGAGGCACCAACGAAAAGCAATCCGAAAACGCCGAGGCGCCATGATTATTCTCATGGCTGTCGTCATGATACTACTTTTTATCGGCGCAATCTTTAGTGTCGATACCGCTTACATGCACATGGTTCGGGCCGAACTGCGAACCGCAACAGACGCTGCAGCCAGAGCTGGCGCGAGCACTCTGTCTCGTACACAAGACGCAACTTCAGCTAGAACAGCCGCTGTAACCTATGCTGCCAAGAACCGAGTCGCCGGCAGGAATCTGACCATTCGTCCTGATCAAATCAATTTTGGTACGATACGATCCTCAGGTCAGAAAATTGAATTTGTTCCAAGCACGAATCCTCTAGTTGCAGTCCGTGTACAAGGTCGCCGTGACGACACATCTCCCGACGGAAACGTAACCTTGTTTTTCGGCCAATTCTTAAATGTCAGTCGATTCCAGCCTCGCATGACTTCCACCAGTGCAGCTAACGTTCGAGACGTTGCACTGGTTCTCGACATATCTGGTTCGATGGGAACACGACTCGGCGCCGGTACGCGTCTCACTGCATTAAAATCAGCCGTCAACGTGTTTCTCGATGAACTCGCGGACTCGAGCCCACTCGCTCAAGTCTCCCTGAGCGTCTACTCGACAACTGCATCTCCCATTACTCCGCTTACCAACGACTTTTCGTTGATAAGGACTCAAGTAGCTGCGTTACCAGCTAATGGTCTAACCGCTATTGGCCTAGGGCTCCAAACAGGCATCAACTCTCTAAGATCGGATCCGAGAACAAGACCCTTTGCAGCGAAAACTATAATCTTAATGACGGACGGAATTCATAACACTGGGGTAAGCCCCATCGTGACCGTTTCAAATGCGGCGGCAAACAATATGACCGTTCACACTATCACTTTTAGCCGTGATGCAAATCAGTCTCTTATGCGCCGCGTTGCGCAAGCTACTCAAGGTGGATTGCATTTTCACGCGGATGACGCAGCGGATTTGAACGATGTCTTTCGTGAGATCGCCAAAAATCTGGCTGTTGTTCTAATCGAATAACCACTTGAGAAATATAAAACACTGCATCTAATCATTTGAAATGAAAGTTCCTTCAAATATGTCCCTTGCAAGATCTAGGCGTACACTTCGCTGCGGTTTAACTGCCGTTGAGTTTGCGTTGGTTGCACCGGTTGCATTTTTGTTGCTCTTCGGTGCATTGGAGCTTGGTCACGCCAACATGGTTTTTCATTCCGCAGAAGCCGCTGCTTACGAGGGAGCCCGAAAAGGAATCATTCCAGGGGCAACCGCAACGGAATGCATTGCCGGAGCGAATGACATGCTCCAATTGTGCCGCGTCCGCGGTGCGACCGTCACCGTTAACCCTGCGGTGCTAACTCCCAATGATGCGAACGTTACCGTAAGAGTACAAGTTCCCTATCGAAGCAATTCGATCGTCGTTCCCTTTTTCACGAGAAGCCTGGTAATCAACAGAGAATGTAAACTCAGTCGAGAACGCGGCAATTAAGTTGGTGGAGAAACTAAGTTGGTAGAGAAATTCCCGGAGCCATCAAGAACATAACTAGGCACACGACTACGATCATTACCAAAATCGAAAAAGGTACCCCGATTCGAACGAAGTCCATGAATCGGTACCCACCAGGCGTCACCACTAAAGTGTTCACGGGTGACGAAACGGGTGTCATAAACGCCGTTGACGCTGCTAGTGCGACGATCATAGCGAACGGATAGGGGGATAACCCCAGGCGATCTGCCACCGACAAAGCGATCGGTACCATCAACACAGCCGTTGCGGTATTAGAGATAAAAAGTCCCAATAAACTGGTCGCTAGAAAGATCACCAATAGTACTCCGAATAATCCGAAGCCTGAAGTTATTGACGCTATCGCGCTGGAGGCGATTTCAACACCTCCTGTTCTTGACAATGCGATCGGAAATGGAAGCATCCCAACGATCAGAACAATGGTCCTCCAGTCTATCGATCGATAAGCATTTTCGAAATCGATACACCCAAAGACCCCCATTAGCACACAGCCGATCAAGGCCGCTTGAACGTTCGGAGTGACTCCCGATACCATCAAGCCAATAACCACTAGGAGTATAGCTAACGCGTGCCATAATCGGCCCGGTACTGGTATGACCTCCTCGAATTCTTGAGGCAAGTGCAATGGTACGAGATCTCGCCCCCCTTGATAAATTGCCGTTCGAATCGATTTCCATGGACCAATGACAAGCAATGTGTCTCCCATGCGAAATACCTCCTGCTTTAGCTCGGATTGAACCGATTTCACCCCTCTCCTTAAACCAATCACTGACACACCATATCGACTCCTAAATCCAGATTGTATAACCGTTTTACCTACTAAATCGGAGTCAGCGGACACGATCAATTCTGCCATCCCGATCTCTTGCGTTCGATCGGTGAAATGAGCGCCCGTTAATGGCAACACCACTAACTGATACTTGTCCGCCATCGATTCGATGTCTGAATCAGGTGAGAACAGGTCGAGAAGCAATATATCGCCAGCTTGAATCTCAGATTTGGCTGTCGGATGCAATAATTGCCTATCTCGCTGTATGGCGACAAGATTCGCTCCGGAATCCTCTCTTAAGTTACAGGTCTCTATTCGGCGACCGACCAATGATGATTCCGGCTTAACTAGCAAGCGATGCTCCCGCCCCGCCAAATGATACTTCTCGACCCATTGCTTTAAAGTAGGGCGATTCGTGTGTCCATTGGATGCAGCGCCATTTCCCTTAGGTAACCATTTCTTGACTACCAACATATACAGGATTCCCATAACTAAAACGGGGACCCCGTATGGGGTAAAGCTAAAGAACTCGAATCCCTGATCGCCTCGACGAACAAGCTCCGCGTTGACGACCATGTTGGGAGCTGTCGCAACCAGGGTTGTCATACCACTTATCAATGCTGCCATGCTCAATGGCATCATCAATTGACTCGAGGGAATTCCTGTTCGTCGACATATTCGTAACACCACCGGTATAAAAAGTGCGGTAACAGCCGTGGAGCTCATCGTCGCCCCGAGCAAACAAACCGAGAGCATTAGAAAGACAATCAATCGGTTGGTACTACTGCCAGAGGTCACGACCAACCAGTCGCCAATATGACGTGCCACTCCAGTTCGAACCAATCCCTCGCCAATAACGAACATCGCTGCGATTAAGATCACATTGGGGTCACCGAATCCGATGAGCGTTTCCTTGATATCAATAACACCTGTCAATGGAAGAGTGCAAATCACGAGTAACGCAACGAAATCCATACGCGGCTTATCGAGCGTAAACATCACGATGGCAATGAGAAGAACTAGCAAGACTAGTCCAAGTTCCAGGGGCATCTATCGTCCTAAACTTTTGTCGGTAACAGCACTGCGTTTATAGTTGAACTGCACATGCAGTCTTCAATATAAAAAGTTAATGCCCTTTGACGCTTCTTTCCAGGCAAGATCCCGAGAATTAGATGCCGCTATTACACTAAAACAATGTTAATTGACCAAGATTGGTCACCAAAGCTCGTTCGTCGAGGTAGCTCTTTAGACTGTCTGTTGGGGATGCTAATGTCCCAAGAACTCTCCCTGCCAATGCCATACCGGAAAGCATGGCTCCCTCCATATTTTTATGGCGATACCAATCTCCACATGCACCTAACAGTTTCTCGGAATCCCAACTGCATTCTGGATTGCTCCCATCCACCGAAAGAGGCACCTCCACATCGGCGTATAACCATCGATGACTGTTCCTGTAAAGTGGCTCGGGTGGCTTGACGCCGGTTAGTCGTTCCAGCTGAGACAACATAACAGAGACGATGTCTTCCTTAGAAAGACTTAGGTTCTCCTTGGCCCACGTATGGTTGCTTTGAACTACCCAACAGTCCAATTCCTGAGGCCGCCCAGGTTTACTCGAATCCCTGGCCATCCAACGGATTGTATCGTCATGCACGACTGCCCCGTCAAAAGGAACATCCCAACGACTACTAAATGCGATAATCGATGCCCAGCATGGCTTCATCCGAACTTTCTCAATAGCCGGTACCCACGAACAATCCTGCGGTACCATGCCAACCAATTGCGGCGCGGGACAGTTCCAAAGAATGCAATCATAGTTTCCGAGAGATACCTCTTTTCCAAAAGAATCTTTGCACTCAGCAAAAATCTCATAGGTCTTATCGCTTCGAACCACACGTGTCACTTTCGTAGCCGTCCTAATAGGAAGCCCCTCGGCCAAGTGTTTTCCAATAGCATTCATGGATGTACATCCTACCAATCTTTGGTGCCCATTTCTGACCTCGTGTTTACCGCTTTCATAAAGATCCACAACTTTGCCAAACCAGGGCTTTACGATACCGCGTTGCAACCAACTCTCGACAAACTTTGCTACGCGAGGATCTCGACAGGTAAAATATTGTGCACCATGATCGAATCGCAACGCTTTTTCTATCGTCCTCGTTGCGACTCGCCCGCTGACTCCATTCGATTTGTCTATGAGTTGCACGCTGAGGCCATGGTCAACGAGAATGCGACTGCACATTAGGCCTGCCATTCCAGCTCCGATAATGGCGATCTTTGGTGAAACCGGATACGCGGGACGATCAATATGCTTTTGATACTTCTCAAAGTCAATGCGCCGGCGATGCTCGTCAGTGGTCCTACTCCTAACCACTCCGTATACAGGTTGCTCCGGCTCAAAGGGGCGGTCAAACTGCCCTAAACACCAAAGTATTCCACCGTAAGAAGCCGGATCGCGTCCATCGAGCGCATATCTGTGATTCAGATCGATCAATGTTCTCAGTGCTTCGCTGCCAGTTTTGGTCCACCTCAACAGCCCTTTGCCCCACGTCATTCTCACGTTGTTATGAAGCTCACCATGCCGAAGCAGGCTTCGTTGGCACGTGTCCCAGAACTCATCACCCGATCGCGCACGAGCTTGATCTTCCCAAGTACACAGCCACTCCCTGGGATCGCTTTCATGTTTTGCAAGACTTTCGCGAGCCCAATCCGGAACGGCTTCTATGGAGTCATAGTCATCTCGGTAAAAACAAAAACAGTAAGCCAACTCTCGCCAAATCAATAGCTCATCTAGATACTTCTCTGCTTTGACTGCGTGCGCTTCACGAGCTAATCTCATCGGTGAAACCATGCCGTAATGGAGATAAGCAGACATCCGACTTACCCCGTCCTTCGTGGGATCATTGCGGCGATGTGCATACCCGGATAACTTTGTCCGCTTAAACTCCTCCCACCTCGCGTAACCACTGGTGCTTCCACCAATCGTATCGGCCACCGGTCCAACACTATGATCGATATCACACAATTGCAGCAACTCGTTAACTGACCGACCTTTCAAGCTCAGTGGTTCAAAGGGAACCGATCCGTTATATCTCATAGGAAATTCTGTAACTGCGGGCCATTCTTTCGCTATACGTTCTTCATACAGTTTCGAAGTTGCGTCGCGGTAAGCAAACGCCCGATCAAAAGCACGCCCAACAAGCTTCATTGGGACTACACAACTGCTTTCAACCGCAAAAATGGGCGTGGTCGCAGTACGACTTAATCGATCCAGCCAAAATTGTGTTGGCTCTCCAGGAAAATCATCTGTCACCAATACCGAGGCTTGTTCCGAGATCAGCTTTAATGCCGGAATCCTGTAACCAGCGCGGTCCAAGTGGAACACATACCGTATCCCGAGTTCTTCGTACTGACGCTCGAGATCCTGGGCCCCTTGAAGAGTAAAACAATGGTGACGGTCCGAAGCAAATCGATAATTCTCACTCAGCCCTTGGTAAACCACCAGCGAGGTCCCCAATGCTTTGGCGATCTGACAAGCGACGTCAAGTGCCGCATTTTCGTCGGTCCGAAGCGCATGATGCGTCCAGTAAACCACCGGACCGGGGGCCTCACTCGTTTCACTGTCGGGTCGGTCGCTACGTGTGTTCTGCTTGTTTGCAGGAAAGAATCGAACTCGCTCTCGAAGATGAGGAGCCAATAAGCGGATTACATCACCAAAATCATCGAGTTTTTCAAGCATTCTGATAGTCATCACACCTTAGCGGGTGCTGTGGCACTCTATAACCCGATGTCCAAGTTTCTCCTCGGGGAAGCGTCTAAAGCCGCGTCCATCAGTAAGACCGGAATCGTAGCTCACAGTTGCATACTGTAGAGATTGGTCAAGCGAAATAGAGACATGGACGACAGGAGTGCTTTCGCCCCCCAAAAAACCACCCGAATGGGGAACAACAGTCCGCAAGACCGTTTTTATCGTGGCCGAGGCCACGAATAAACCGGAACCGGACGCTAGCGCGTTGCTGCCTATTAAAGCAAAAAAGATTGAAACCAGGCGTTAACTATTTCTTCAGGTCAACACAGATAATCTCGTTGTCATTCCTAATGTACGCTCGTTTATTGGCAAAAGCAGGCATGCTCCAAACGACTTCGCGACCAAACGCGAGATTGGATGGTTCGATCACTTTCACCCGGTCTATTTCTTCGTAACCCTTGGGAGAAAACTTCGCGATGACCAACTCTCCCTTTTCATTAAACAACCAGAAACGATCTGCTTCCTTAACAATGAACGCTGTCTCGCTGCCTGCTAGTCGGCCTCCTACCGCATCAGTTGTCTCCCAAAGACGCTCACCACTCGGTATCTCGATCGCCATTAACGCGCCTCCTTGGTCCATACCATAAATTACATTCCCAATCGCAATCGGCTGAACGTTTACGGGAGAAATAGCGGTTCGAGCTTTATCGCGCCAAACCTCTTCGACCGTGGGTTTCTCTTTGTTAAGCTTGAGCAGCAAACTCTTTTTGGAGTAACCTGCAACATATAGGTAATCACCAACTTGAATCGGTGACATGATGATGGAACCGTTGCTCGCTTCGTAAGGCACGCTCCAGTATTCTTTGCCAGTTGCGGGATCAATCGAGGTTACTGCAGTAGGTTTGCATAGGATCAATTGCCGAACGCCACCAGCATTGATGATCGTCGGTGGTGCATATCCCTGTTCCGATGAGGAGGATGATCTCCAAAGCTCAGCACCCGTTTTCTTGTTCAGTGAAACGACATGGCTACCTTCGCCACCTGCCAGCGTAATTAACTGTTCTCCGTCAATAAGAGGGTGGGCAGAGTAGCCCCAAAGTGCAGACTTGGTTCCGTAAACTTCTTTAAGTGCCTTTTCCCAAACCACTTCGCCTGAATCTGCTTTGAGACATAGCAAATTTCCCTCAGCTCCCAACGAATAGACGAGCCCATTCTCCACGACGGGAGTACAACGAGGACCAGACGGGTAAGAGATCGAATAGGGACAATCGTATTCTTTTTTCCAAATCTCTTTGCCAGTGGCTTCATCCAAGCAAATGATTCTTTCTCGCCCATTGAAACCAGCTCGTCCAAAATTGGCATCTTTGACGTTATCGTTCGTCAGATAATCTGTAATGTAGACTTTGCCGTTGTGAACTGCCGGACCAGAATAGCCCCAGGTAATCTTGGTTCGCCAAACAATTTTCGGGCCATCTTTGGGAAACTTGTCAATGAGTCCCGTTTCTCGCCAAATGTTGTCTCTCTTTGGCCCCATCCACTGAGGCCAATCGTCGAAGGCAACCGCGACATTCGCTGTGTGACCAACCAACGAAGTTGACAAGATAGACAAAAACAGAAAACCCAGTTTCGTTTGGCTCATTGATGCTCTTCTCCCAACAACCTGATCTCAATGGACGCGATAGACTTCACAGATCTTATCGCACTATCGTGATCAGGTGGTGACTCGACACAAATTTTTGAGACGAGAAATCGATCAAACCTAAAACGCCATTTCTAGTTGGCTACCAGCTCGCTCGGCGACTTCCCATATCGTTTGCGATCCGTTTCGCGGAGATAAACCTTTCTCAACCGGATCACATTGGGAGTAACCTCTACTAGTTCATCGTCTTCGATGTACTCCAGAGCTGCTTCCAAGAAAAGCTGCCGCGGTGGCTTGAGAATAATATTCTCATCACTACCTGCAGCCCGAACGTTGGTTAGCTTCTTTTCTTTGGTCGGGTTGACGACTAGGTCATTATCACGGGCGTTTTCACCAACGATCATGCCTTCGTACACGTCATCGCCAGGGGCAACAAATAGTTCCGCCCGCTCTTGCAACGCGAACAAGGTGTAAGGAATTGCTCGTCCTGGGACCATCGATACGAGCACTCCGTTTTGACGGCGTGGCAAGTCGGCCTCGACAGGACGATAACCGGAGAATCTGTGGTGAATGATTGCCGTACCTTGCGTCGCGTTAAGCATTCGAGTTCTCAAGCCGATCAAGCCACGAGCAGGAATCGCAAATCGAAGAAGGGTGTACTCTCCACGACTGGTCATTTCCTCGAGAAGACCGCGGCGGTTACCAACCATTTCCATCACGGGACCCATTTTCTCAGTTGGCACCTCGACGTTTAACGTTTCGTATGGCTCTTGTTTTACACCATCAATTTCTTTGAGAACGACACGCGGCTTGGAAATGCTCATTTCATAGCCTTCTCGACGCATGATTTCAATCAGAACCGACAAGTGAAGCACACCACGGCCTCGAACCGCAAACGCTTCACTACCTTCAACAGGTCGAACTCGCAACGCTACGTTCTTCTCAAGCTCTCGATCCAGGCGATCTTTCAGTTGCCGAGTCGTAACATACTTGCCATCTTTACCTGCTAGTGGCGAAGTATTAATGCTGAAGATCATCTCCAGGGTTGGTTCGTCGACTGTTAATCGAGGAAGAGCATTTACTTCACCACGATTACAGATCGTATCACCGATCTCGATGCTATCGATGCCTACGACCGCAACAATGTCGCCAGCCTTACCTTCCATCGCATCGACGCGTCCCAGCTTATCGAACATTTGGAGGTTGGCGATTTGAGCCGGAACCACTTTGCCATCTTTAGCGATGTCGATCTGTTGGTTCTTTTTCATCGATCCTGATTGAATTCGTCCGATCGCAATTCGGCCCACATAATCCGACCAGTCCAGGTTGGTAACGAGCATTTGCAATGGTGCATCGGGCTCAACATCGGGTCCTGGGATCTTTTCCAACATCATGTCCAAAAGCGGAACCATGCTGTCTCCCGGCGTCTTCCAATCATGGGTCGCATATCCACTACGACCAGATGCAAAGATGACGTCAAAATGATCCATGTAATGGTCACCTCCGAGGTCGCATAAAAGCATCAATGCCTCTTCAACGACTTCGTCACAGCGAGCGTCGGGTCGGTCGATTTTGTTAATGACCACGATTGGCTTCACACCGACCTCTAATGCCTTAGAAAGAACAAATCGCGTCTGTGGCATCGGCCCTTCGGCTGCGTCCATAAGTACCAACGCACCGTCCGCCATTCGAACGACCCGTTCCACTTCACCACCAAAATCCGCGTGGCCAGGAGTGTCGATCAAATTAATCTTTACCCCTTTGTAATCGATCGCAATATTCTTCGAGAGGATCGTAATCCCGCGCTCTCGTTCCAAGTCGTTGCTATCGAGAATGCGTTCCCCCTGTAGCTGCGATTCTCGGAATTGACCGCTTTGCTTGAGCAAACAGTCAACCATAGTTGTTTTGCCATGGTCAACGTGAGCGATAATAACAATGTTGCGAATGTCAGTACGACGCATGATTTGACGAATCTTTATATTCAATTAACTCGACCTTGATTCCAGCATTTTCCACACATTGCGGAAATTCAAATCGCCGAAAAGTCGGTCTCACTTTTTTTGTCGTTCGCTCAAACTTGATCCAGCATGAGCGACCTCTTGCTAGCCTTCGTCGCTAGCTCGGAAACTGCCAACCAAAGTTGGTGTGTAAGAACAAATCTCGGTTGGTGCAAAATACAAAGCTAACTCTCGGGCTGCTGATTCTGGACTATCCGATGCGTGTACCAAATTCATCTGTCGTGAACTTGAGAAGTCACCTCGAATCGTGCCCGGAGCCGCCTTTAGTCCGTTAGTCGCCCCCAACATTTCTCGTACGACTCGGATCGCTTCGAGCCCCTCAACTGCCAGCGCCACAATCGGCGAGGAGGTGATGAAGTCCTCTAGGTTTTGATAAAAGGACTTGGTCACATGCTCTGCGTAATGCTGCTTAGAGAGCTCAGGGGTTACCTGAATCATCTTCATCGCAACAATGTTAAGTCCTTTTCTCTCAAAGCGGCCAATGATCTCGCCGATCAAACGACGTTGAACGCAATCTGGTTTCAATAAGACTAATGATGTTTCCATGCTATCTACCAATGGGGAGGGACTGCCTGTTGCCTGGGAAAATCGAACTGAGAAAGCCGATTTCAGGAGATATTGCTGTAAGCCTCGTATTGTTTCGATTTCCGGATTTGTGGCTAGTTCAAAACCCTTAACGCCCGACACATGGCAGAGCACTCTTGGCTAAACGCGTAAAACGACTGCAGTTGCGAACAATATCAGGCAACCTGCTTTGCCGGAAAGGACGATAGACCGCCCTTGCGAGCCCATACGGTAGCCTCGCTTGTCAGCGACTCACATTTGCATCCTCTCAAGAGGCTGGCATTTTTGAAACTTTCCCATTCCCATCCGCACCTGTCATGTCGTACCATCCTCAACAATCGCAGGTTTTACGGAATTCAAGCTCCTCCTACACTTATTTACCATGAGCAGCGTTAACCCGAGGCAGTTTCTCCTCGAGTCGGATATTTGGGTTGTTAAGGTTGGTTCTCGCACAGTCACCAAGGACGGTGGCATTCTGGATCGCGACCAAGTTGAGAACCTGGCGAGACAGCTTGCATTCTTGGCGGGCGCCAACAAAAAAATCGTTCTCGTCTCGAGCGGAGCAGTTGCCAGCGGCGTCGGCCGCCTCGGACTCCCTGGTCGTCCAGCAGACTTGGCAACGTTGCAAGCGGTCGCGGCTGTTGGCCAAACTCACCTAATCCAAGTTTACGAGGAGATCTTTGCTAAGCATTCCAAATTCGCCGCGCAAATTCTGCTCACGGCCTCCGAACTCGATGATCGAGTCGCCTACCTCAACGTTCGAAATACCATTCGACGATTGCTGGAACTCGGGGCTATTCCCATCATCAATGAGAACGATACGGTAGCCATCGACGAGCTCCAAACAACGTTTGGTGATAACGATCGCTTGGCCGGAATGGTGGCCGGACTGTTGGAGCGAAGTAGCCTTATCATCCTCTCAGACGTCAGTGGGCTTTATGATCGAGACCCGTCTGACCCCATCGCGAAAGTTATCTCTACTGTTGATGTCGTCGACGAATCTATCGAAGATCTGGTTAAAGATAAAAAGACGGGCGTCAGCAAAGGTGGAATGGCGAGCAAACTGGCGGCGGCTCGCTTTGTGACAATGAGCGGACAAGGTGTGGTTATCGCTGGCGGTAGAGAGCAAGATATCCTCATCCGTCTCTTTCAAGGCGAAATGGTAGGAACCGCTTTCTCACCGCAACTAAGAACTCTCGCACCCAAGAAGCGATGGATCGGATTCTCGGCTCAACCCAATGGCGGCCTGATTGTTGACCCGGGAGCCGCTGCGGCAATGTCCGAAAAAGGAAAAAGCCTCCTTGCCATCGGCATCAAAGAAGTCGTGGGGAACTTTCAAAAAGGAGATATCGTTTCGATCCTTACAACGGACGGAATGGAAATTGCCCGTGGATTGATTAACTATAACGCGGACAACCTTCGCAAGATTCGTGGCTGCCGCTCCGATCTCATCGAGCAGATCTTAGGTCGCTGCCCCTACGAAGAAGTAATCCACAGGGACAACCTAACACTGATCTAACTCCACAGAGACTAGCGTTTGGCTATACCAAACCAAATTGCTTTCTGAGAATCCAAAAAGTTGCTAGCAATGTTGCTAAGACACCAACGGTCCATGGGTGCGCCCAGAGCTGCCATCGCTTTACTACTGTCGGAGGATCTGGCATCTCTTTTATGATCTGAGTCAACTTGGCTAAGTCTTGGGACAGTACAACCGATCCTCGACTTACTTTGGAAAGCTCTTCAAGAACCTTAGGCTTTGCGGCCAGACCGATTCGTTCCTTCGCCGTCCCTTGCACAAAAAAACTCGTGCTTAGTTTAGCACCGGTCTCTTTGCAAGTAACCGTTACTTGATGCAAACCAGGTTCGCTTACTGTCAGCCGACCTTCGAACAATCCCCAACTGTCCTCTCCTGCACTGTTCAGTGTGGTAAACTCGGTTTTACCATTTGCATTGGTTACGGCTACTTGAACATCCCCTGCAGTAAGTGGCTCGCCGGATTGGCTCATGACGCTGGCCTTGAGAGCAAGTGTTTGTCCCACACTTGGCTGCTCCGGGGAATAGAAAAAACGAATCGATTCCCCCTTGGCCATATTTCTTTGGTAGGCCATCCACCGAACAACCTGCCCCCAAAAACGATAATGATACTTGTCCTCTACTCCACGTCGCCAACGCCATGCACCATCGGTCGCCATGTATAGGATTTTGCCTGCACCAAATGTCTTGGTCACGATCATGGGAAGCCGCCCAAACTCGTTGCTCGTTTCTTGATGGACACTCAGTACTTCGGTGCCAGCTTTAGCGCGAATCACGGGCGCATGCCATTGAAACCCTGGTAGAGTTGACCATACATTCCAGTTCTCTTCGTCCGTATCAGCCAACTTGGTAAGCAAACTTCGTCGCCCAGATTCCGTAAGCTCAAAATGCATCGGAGTTTTTTCTCCAATTCCCTCAGCCAAAGCTCTGTTGGTGATAACCGGGATCAATGGCTCGAGTTCGGTTTCTTCCAACGAGTCTTGGTTGCCTTGAGGTCCTGGCAAAAACACCAGCCCGCTCGCCTGATACTCCACCAATCCCTTGAGCAGTTTGCATTGCTCTGGAGTTAGCTGCCCAGACTCTATTCCGACATCCCCTAGGAAAACAACATCGTACTCTGCCAATTGCTCTATCTGATCGGGGAAATCCTTAATGTAATCTTTTGTACCTCCGCCAGTTCTTCCCAAAGTCGGATGAAAAAGCAAACAGGAAACATCGACTCCCGGGTCTCGTGATAAGGCATTTCTTAGGTATCTATACTCCCATCGAGGTAGCGAATCGATGACAAGCACCTTGAGCTTTTCTTCACGAATCGAAATCGGGGCCGTGATTTCATTGTTGGTAAAGATCACTTCTTCAGGATGATTTGGCAGGTTCATCTTGACTGTGAAGTCCCCGGTTGTCTTGGGCATCCAAACGACAGTTTCCGTAGTCTTACTCTTAGCTGCGAGCTTTACTTCTTTCGTCAGTCGCTCTCCGTCTGCCATTTCCATAACAACCGTTGCGACATGATCTCGCGGGAGAGTCGATTCGATCGTAAAAGGAATTCTTACCGATTTGCCAGAGATGGCAAACGTCGGTAGATCAAGCGACAAAACCTCCAAATCAGGGAGGCGTGTCGTCGAACCCATTGGAATTGTGAATATGGGGACGCCGCGACTCCTGTATCGAATGGCTGATTCAACAGGTGGCTTTCCACGGTTCCAATCTCCATCTGACACCAAAACAACTGCGGCGGTGCGCTGACTGGACTCTAGCACCGACTCCAGGGAAGCGTGAATATCTGTTCCGCCTTGAGAGTTCTCTCCACTCGAAAATGGTTCGATCTGCACGCTGTAGTTGGTATTGAGCTCGGACCAAGTTTCCGGTTCGATGAATTTAGCGGCTGCTTCGCGTCGAGTTTGCGCCTCAACCTTGGCCGTTACGCCAGCAGGTAACACATCCCTCGTTTCCATGCTCTGGGAATCGTCTACTAATACGACTAGCCGTGGTTTTTCCGTCGGACGAAACTCTTGTGTCCATTCCGGCTGATTAAATAATAGGACAATGGTAGCGACGATTAAGAATCGCATCATCTCCAGCAGTACCACTGCTCGTCGCCATTGGCTGCATGACGAATTCCAATATCCTATGCCGAGTGCCGCGATCAGAACCACAACGCTTGCAGCTAGCAAGCCGGGTGAATTTGAAAAAGAGAGATAGGCATTTTGCGATTCATTCATACCCGACATTCTAATTCGGAATGAGCCTCCTCTCGATTAGTCGACACCCAAATTTTTGGAAACGATTCTAATTTTACAGACGATTTAGCCTATTAGAAATCACTTTGTTATTGAATGTCGGTACCAACCGCCTGCTACATCGAGAGGTATTTTTTGAGCGTTTCGATCAAATCTGCTAACCTCTGAGCGGCAATCAAAAGAACAGATTCCGAAAGATCCTCGAGGTATCGCAAATCGGTCTGGACATCTAACAACATCTGACTCCATTCTCTTGCACACTTTGGCAAGACCTTTAAACGCTCTTCACAAAGGGCTCTTCGTTCCGTTGCTATAGACAGCTTCTTTCGCTCGACGCCGCACGACATTTCGTCATCCGCTCGACTCTTGGCTTGGCAGCGAAGCAGTTCTTCTCGAGCCTCAACCCAGCGTTTCTCAGCGAGACGATGTTCATTTCTCCAATAATCCGGAAGCTCTTTTTCAAGCCAAGAGCTTATGCGTTGCAACTGCTCCCGAATATCGTCAACCTGTTTGCGTCCCCCTTCTCGAAGCGATGTAATCGCCTCTTGAAATACCTCTAACGCCTCCAGGTTTTTAACATTTGCCTCAGCCATTGCCCCTCTGATATTCGTCAATCAGCTCTGCTTTGCGAACCAAATAGGGCACGTGACGCTCGCTTGACTCGATAAGTCGAGTGAGCTGCTTCAGCTCCTGCTCAAACTCTTGTACAAATTTCTGATGCTCTTGGTCTCGCCAGGTTATAGCGAGCTGCTGCATTTGTTGAGAGAGTTTTGTAGAAGCGTCCGAAAGCTGACCGGAAAATCGCTTCAATTGTAAAGCAAAATTGCGAAGCTGCTCCGGGTCGACGATGGCTTGGCCCATAGAAACGCTTACCTTATTTACTTGGTAACACCGAACTGATACGTGGTGGATTGCTCAAAGTTTTGGCCAGGCTTTAACAAAGTGGTCGGGAAGTTGGGCTGGTTTGGAGTATCAGGAAAGTGCTGAGTCTCTAAACAAAACGCCCCGTGCTTTGGCAGCATGGCATTGGCAGCTGTCCCATCGAGGAAGTTGCCCGTGTAAAGCTGAATTCCTGGCTGTGTGGTGTATACAGTCATAGTACGGCCCGATTTGGGTTCGACAACCTCTGCCGCTTTGCGTAACTGACCAGGAGTTCCGTCTACAACGAAACAGTGATCATATCCACCGGTTTCAGGAAATTTTTCGATCCTAGCGCCAATGGACTTCTTAGATGTAAAATCCAAGTCTGTGGACTTCACGGAAGCTTTTTCGCCGGTTGGGATCATGTCAGCGTTAATCGGCAAGTAACTTCCGCATGCCAACATTAACTCGTGATCATACACCTTGCCCGAACCTACTCCCGCTAAATTGTAGTACGCGTGGTTCGTGAGATTCAAATGGGTTGCTTTATCAGTCGATGCCGTAAACTTGATAGACAGTTTATTTTCGTTGTCCCAAACATAATCGGCAGTCACCTTTAGCGTTCCAGGATATCCTTCATCTCCATCGGCACTGGTGAGAGAAAACCTAAGCCCGACACTGGCGGCATCGCTCAACTCAGATACCTTCCACATAAGCTTATCAAATCCAACTTTACCCCCGTGCAAATGATTGGGGCCGTTATTCGTCGCTAGCGTATACTCTTTGCCTTCGATCGAAAACTTGCCCTTGGCGATCCGATTGCAAAATCGTCCCACCGTTGCGCCGAAGTAAGGGTGGGACATTAGGTACCCGTCCATGCTATTGAAGCCAGCGTTAACGTTGGCGCGCTTGCCCGTCTTATCTGGTACATCGATAGAGACAATGATAGCCCCGTAGTCAATCATCTTGACCGTGTTACCCTGCGAGTTGGTCAAAGTATACAGCGTGACCGCATCGCCACTGGAGGTTTTTCCAAAGCTGGATTTTGCTATTCCCATTTTGCTATTCGATTCGTTTGCGTAACCGGTAAAAGGAACGAGGACCAAGGCAGCGAATGCTAACCGACAGATAAAATTCTTACGAGTACTCTTAAGCATGGATAAAACTCACGAGAGGAAATCTAAGTTCGTTAAACACGTTTGCAAACACAAAACGCAGTTCACATTCTAGCAGATTTCCATTTTGATATCCTGCTGCTAAGCATTCCAAAACGAGAAAGAACCCAACGCATGCTCGCTAACTCATCGGTTTAATTCAGAAGTAAATCCGAGGCGAACCAGTGCTTTCAGGCAAAGCCTAGGCCAACAGCGTCGCGTCGAAGTCTTTCTTGCACGCTTCGATGACTCGGCCTATGACCTCGTCAGCTTGGCCACTCGTCAGTGTCTCCGCAGCACTTTGCAATTTCAGACTAAAGAGAACCCGTTTCTTGTTCCCTCCGTCCTTTTTCTTGTCACGATAGATTTCTTGGAAATCAATTCCGGTGCAAAGATGACCCGCGGCCGTTCTAGCAACAGAAGATAAACTTTTCCAAGTTACCGCTTCGTCGACAATCAAATTCAAATCGCGAACAACCGCCGGGAAAGGTACGATAGGCTGCAACTGGGGTACGCTTCGAGAATATTGCGACAACAACTCTAGATTTAATTCCCCAACTGAGACTGCCACATCCAATTTCATGGAGTCAGCGATCGACTTGGCAATGACACCTACCCATCCAAGCATCTTGCCGTCGCAATGTAGGGACAAGGCGGTTCCTGGGGACAAGTAATCCCATACTTCAACCTGGCGTTCCAGTTTCGCTTCAAGAAACGCTGGACCGCAGGTGCGATGAATGATCTCTTCGAAAGCCCCCAGAACGAGTCGGGGGTCTTGGTCGCCAAGCAACCCAAGATGCGTCTGCTCGATCGGCAATCCATTCGCGGTCGGCAGATATACGCCTGAGGTCTCAAACAATCGCACATCGCGATTGGATTGTTGCTGATTGAATAGTCTCGATGCAATGAGACTTGGAACCAGCGATCGCCTCAACAAACTGGCCCCCTCAAGCAACGGCACCAAAGTCTTTAAAGGCTCAAGATCCGTCCATGGGGATATGGCGAGCGCCGGCGACTTGCCCACCAAGCTTGGAGTCATCGTCTCGTCGAAACCAAAGCCACAACATACATTTCGAACCGTCGACATCATCACGTCGCGAGGCCTGCGAGCACTAGAGACCATCGGCACCATCGCGTCTTCCGGAATTTTATCGTAGCCATAAATCCGAGCGATCTCCTCAATTAAGTCGATTTCGCGGACCAAGTCCATACGATAGCTCGGTGGCTGAATGCTAGCCGTCTGATCATCACTTGCTGCTCCGACCGTTGCAGCGTTAGCGCCTATTGCACAACCAAGCCTAGTGAGAATATCAAGCGATTCACTCCAGGGGACATCTATCCCGAGCACGTCTCGAATGCGACGAGCACGAAGTTGTATTGGGGCTGAGACAGTGGACTTATCACCTGTATCAACACTTCCCACCAGGAGCTCTCCACCAGCCAACTGCAGAATCAGCTCGCAGCACCGAAGTGATGCCCACTCCATCTGCTTGGGATCAATCTTGCGTTCGTAACGATAAGAAGATGGCGAATGAAGCTTCAGCTTTCGAGCTGTTCTTCGAATAGAGAGCGGCACAAAGTCTGCAGTCTCTAGTAGAACGTCGACCGTGCCTTCAGAAACTTCGCTATCAACCCCGCCCATCACGCCACCTAACGCGATGGCTCGCTGGGCGTCGGCAATAACCACCATCGACGGATCTAGCTGATACGTTTTGTGGTCAATCGCAACGAATGCCTCTTTAGATTCAGCCGGGCGGACAATTACCTTACCGCCGCGGACTTGAGCCATGTCGAATGCGTGAAGCGGTTGACCGCATTCGAACATCACATAATTGGTCGCATCGACAATATTGTTGATCGATTTGACACCTATCGCTGCCAGTCTCCGCTTTAGCCATTCTGGACTGGGCCCGACCTTAACGCCCTTGATCACTCTCGCGATATAACGTGGACATCCATCTGGGAATCGGTTCTCTACGGAGAGAATATCTTTTGCAGAATTGGCACCCTCCTGTGGCTTTGGTTGCGGAATGCATAATTCCTGCTTGAGCAGCACGGCTGCCTCTCTCGCGACGCCGATGTGTCCAAGGCAATCGCCACGGTTGCTGGTAACCTCTAAATCAACGACGGGGTCACCACTAACAATCGAGGTGCTTTCATGATTGAGCCCGGTCATCGCCCATCGCGACGCCATCTCGTCATGCCCCACCGTCAAATTCACGTATTCAGAAAGCCATTCCCAAGAAACTAACATCGTTCGAACCGATTCAATGAAACACGAGTGAGTTGGTAAGGTTGGGAGCAAACTCTTTGATGTGTTCGCTCGTCCATTCTAAAGTCTAGGAAGTTGTAAAACTTACTGTGCGAATTGTCTCAAGAAGCGTACATCGCTCCGGTAAAGATCTCGGATATCTGTGATTCCGTATCGCCGCATGCAAAGTCTTTCGACACCAAGACCAAAAGCGAAGCCGCTCCACTTTTCCGAGTCAATGTTGAGGTGCTGAAAGACGTTCGGATCCACCATGCCGGCTCCTCCAAACTCGATCCATTGCCCATTCCACCAGTAGTCGACCTCGACACTGGGTTCGGTAAACGGGAAGAAGGAAGGGCGGAATCGGACGTTAACGTCGCCTCCCAAATAGCTGGTCGCAAAGAGACGTAGAACACTCTTGAGCTGAGCCATGGTGACATTGCGATCGACCCAAAGACCCTCCATTTGATGAAACATCGGGAAGTGGGTCGCATCAGGTGCGTCAGGTCGGTATACACGACCTAAAGATATGATACGCAGCGGTAACGGTTGCGATTCCATAACACGTATCTGCACCGTGCTAGTTTGGCTTCGCAATAGCATCGCATCGCGATCCAGCGGACTGCTATTGGCAGCCTTGGCCGTCGCCAAATAGAAATTATCGAGAGGGTCGCGTGCCGGGTGATCTTCGGGAATATTCAGTGCAACGAAGTTATGCCATGTATCCTCGATCTCGGGACCCTCGGTTGCAGTGAACCCAAGCCGCCCCATGATTTCCTTGAGATGCTCGATCGTTTGCGTGATCGGATGGAGCTGCCCCAATCGAGGCCTAAGCCCTGGCAGAGTGGCGTCCGGCAGTGATTCCGACTTCGCAACGGCACCGCCGCCAATTCTCGCGGTAGCTTCGTCCAAAAGTGCTTGGATCGCGTCCCGGACCTCATTGAATCGTTTACCTGCTGCCGGTTTGTCGGGTACGTCGACGGCGCCAAGTAGTTTTTGAACCGATTTGAGCGCACCGTTTTTTGCACCAACAAATTTCACCCTCAAGGCCTCTAGGGAATCGCCTGAGTCAACGGAACTTAAGGTTGCACGAGCCTCACTAACTAGCTCATCGAGAGAATTGAAGAAATTTTGGAGCGACATAGCCTTGGACCGGGTGACGTTTGTGCGTTGTGGTGAAGCTTTAAGTCTAAAATGAGAAACGGCCCTAAGAATTAGGGCCGTTTGAAGTCTCGCGTGGCAGGCGATTCTGCCTGCACAATACTCAGCAATAAAATACGGCTAGCTGAGGCCGAGAGCCGCTTTCGCTGCGGCAGCGACCACAGCAAAACCTGCTGGATCGTTGACCGCCATTTCGGCGAGTTGCTTTCGGTCAATCTCAACCTGAGCTTTGATCAAACCGTCGATCAATTGGCTATATCGCAAGCCGTTCATGCGAGCAGCTGCGTTGACCCGGATAATCCAAAGTCTACGGAACTCTCGACGCTTGCGGCGACGATCGCGGTAAGCAAACCGGCCTGCACGGACCAAGTTTTCTTTAGCGGTCCTGTAAAGTCTTCTACGTCCACCAACGTACCCCTCGGCACGTTGAAATAGTCGGCGTTTCGCCTGACGGCGCGCCGAACCCTTTCTCGTTCGCATGTTACTGGCAACCTTCTGTTGCTATATGTGTCTCAGGTCGATGCAGGTCTGACGAGGCAAACTCGTCGCAATGGCTGGCCCAAAAAAAGTACCGCCCGCACCAGTTAGAACCCAAACACTTGGTAAAAAAACAGGGCCTATTCGAAAATTGCGATGCTAGTAGCTATATTTGCCCAAAGCATCATGAACTGCTCTCTCGAAGTTGTGTTCGAGAACGCGGGTTCCTCGCAATTGGCGAATTTTCTTCGCCGGCTTGCTAATTGCCAAGTGGCTGGTGCCCGCCTTGCGGTGCTTAACCTTGCCATTAGCTGTGATTCTCATCCGTTTTTTGGTCGATTTGTGGGTTTTTTGCTTTGTCATAATTCCATGATCTTTCGGATTTTTGAGGGTGAAGAGTTTAACGACAGGCAGAAATTCGTCCAAGGGTAAAACGACGGGTAATTTGGGACTTTCCGCGCTTTTCCTCCCCTGTCCGACCTGATTTTGCGATATTTGAGGAAAACAGCCGTGTTGATTTGAGGGGGGGCATCTCCTACCATGCACTATCGGGTAACAGAGTTCGCCCCCTCATACCACCCCAAAATTTTTTATTGTTCTTCCTTTGTGTGAGATTCCTAATGCGAATACGAGCGGACCACGGAGTTATCAAGATGTCGAAATTACTGCTTAGCGGATTGCTCGTCTCGGGAACGATTTTTTCCACTCAGTTCGCGCCGTCTCAGTTTGCCTTATCCCAACAGCCTGTTCAAATCCCCAGGGTTGCCAACGTTAACGAGCCGCCCCCAGAGACCTCGACCATCATCCGTACCGTTCGCGCATTGGTCGAACGTGAACACATTTCGCATCCTCAGTTTGACGATGAAATGTCGTACCGAGGATTCGATATATTCCTCCGCAACATCGATCCGCTCAAGTCCTATTTGCTTCAATCAGATATCGATGAGTTCATGGTCTATCGTGACAAGCTCGATGATTTGATCAAGGTAAACGACATCCGATTCGCTTATGTCGTTTACAAAAAATACCTCACCAGAATGGAAGAGGTGATGCCCTACATTCATGAGCAAATCGACGCCACTCATGATTTCGCCGCCGAAGAGTACATGCCAGCCGATGCTAAGGAGATGGCCTGGGCTGCAAATGACGCAGAACTTAAAGATCGTATTCGCAAAAAGATCAAGCTAGAGATCTTGTCGCTCCGCGCGGAAAAGAAGTCAGAAGAAGAAATCAAGACGACCCTCCACAAGCGATATCGCACCATCCAGAACATGAAGGTGCAACTCGATGTTGATGAACTCCTCGAGCTCTACTTGACCAGCCTCACAAGCTCGCTTGATCCTCACACAACTTACATGTCCCCACGCGAACAGGATGACTTCGATGTACATCTGAAGCTCAAATTCTTTGGCATCGGCGCGACGCTCCGCCCTGATGGTGGTCAAACCGTTGTAGAAAATGTAGTTCCAGGCGGCGCCGCTGATAAAGATGGTCGCTTGAAACCAGGTGATCTTATTGTTGGTGTTTCCCAAGACGGCGAGACTGCTGTAGTAGAAACCGTCGACATGAAGCTGCAAGATGTGGTAGCCATGATTCGCGGTCCAAAGGGAACCAAAGTCAACCTGCACGTTAAAATCGGCGGCACCGGCGACACCAAGATTTATCAAATCACTCGAGACATTGTTAACTTGGAAGAAGATGCAGCCCGAGCCGAAATCATCGAACACGGCGAAAAGCCAGATGGAAGCAAATACAAAATCGGGTTTATCAATCTACCCAGCTTCTATCTCGATATGGAAGGTGCTCGTCGAGGTTCCAGTAACTTCCGCAGCACTCACCGAGATATCGCCAAGATTATCGAAGACTTCAAAGCAAAAGGAGTCGAAGCCATCGTTCTAGATCTATCTAGAAACGGAGGAGGTTCACTCCAAGAAGCCATTGCAACAACAGGTCTGTTCATCGAACGAGGACCAGTGGTACAGGTCAAAACTCCTTCAGGTCAAGTCGAATCCCTGGACGACGAAGAACAGATGATCGCCTGGACCGGACCACTCGTGGTCAAGAACAGCAAAATGAGCGCCAGCGCTAGCGAAATCTTCGCGGGAGCCATCCAAAACTACTCTCGCGGATTGATCGTGGGAGACCCAAATTCTCACGGCAAAGGCACGGTACAAACCCTTTTGGATCTTGCTCAGGTCATCGGATCCAAGCGATCTCAAGGTGGCTTGAAACTAACGATCCAGCAGTTTTACTTGCCCGATGGTCGCTCGACACAACTCGAAGGTGTTTCCTCCGACGTGATTCTGCCATCGATTACTTCGAAGCTGGATATTTCGGAATCAGACCTGGATTATCCAATCCCTGAGGGCAAGGTCCGAGCACAACCTCACAAAGATTATCAAATGGTGGATGCAGCCATGAAGTCGGATCTGCAAAGTCGTGCGAATACGAGAATCTCGGAAAACACGGACTTTAGCAAGCTATTGGATCGCATCGAAACCTACGTTCGGCAAAAGGCTGAAAAGCAAATCCCTCTCAACGAAGAAGCCTACATGGCTCGCCGTAAAGAATACGATTCGGAAAAAGAAGAGGAAGAAGAGCTCATGCCCAAATCCAAGGATAGAGCCAAGGTATTCATCGATGATTATTACAACCGAGAGGTTCTAAGTATCACCTGCGATTACATCGATCTTCTAAGGCAATCCAATAAGATTGTGACCAAGTAGAGATCCCCCCTTATTGGGATGAGACATTGAAACAAAATGCAAAACAGCCAGCGTAGCCCGCTGGCTGTTTTGCTGTGTCCACTCTATTTCCATCCCGGACTGTGCGGGCTTATCGCTTCAGTCGATATCGATTGTTCAAAAGCCATAGCGAGGGCACTCTTGACACACCACTGGTGCCTAAGTCGGCCACAATGACTGAGACCAGTCTTGTTAGGCTATGGTTTAATCGCTCGCTATGATTCTTCGTCACCACGGAGCTTTGCTAAGACACTGAAGTCCTCGAGGGTTGATGTATCGCCGGTCCCTTCTTTGCCTGCAGCAATGTCTCTAAGAAGTCGACGCATAATCTTGCCACTTCTCGTTTTCGGCAAAACGGCTGTAAAGCGAATATCATCAGGAACCGCCAAGGCACCGATCTCTTTGCGGACGTGTTTCTTCAACGCGTCTTTGAGGGATTCAGTAGGCTCTTGATTGCGCAACGTTACGAAGACAGCGATCGCTTGCCCCTTAATGTCATCAGGCCTTCCTACCGCCGCAGCTTCCGCAACAGCCGGGTGACTAACCAGAGCACTCTCGACTTCGATCGTACTTAGCCTGTGGCCAGAAACGTTGATGACGTCATCGATTCGTCCCATGATCCAGTAGTAACCATCTTCATCCATTCTCGCGTTATCGCCGGTCAGGTAATGGTTAGGAACACGTTTCCAATACTGCTCAACGTAACGGGCGTCATCACCCCATATTCCTCGGAGCATGCCTGGCCACGGTTTAGCTATGCATAACATACCACCCTGTTGTTCCCCTACCTCGCGATGGTTGTCGTCGAGAGCAACTGGGACGATTCCCGGTAGAGGTCTGGTACATGAACCAGGTTTGCAATCCACCGCGCCTGGCAGCGGTGACATCATGATTCCCCCAGTTTCCGTCTGCCACCATGTATCCACGATAGGACAACGGCCTCCCCCAATCTTTTCGTAATACCACATCCAAGCCTCAGGATTAATCCCCTCACCTACGCTACCCAACAGGCGAAGTGACGACAGATCATGCTTCTCAACATGCTCGTCACCCCATTTAATGAATGCCCGGATGGCGGTAGGTGCGGTGTACAGAATGGTGACTTTATAGCGTTCAATAATCTCCCAGAAGCGATCCTCAGCGGGCCAGTTGGGCGCTCCCTCGTAGAGCACTTGGGTCGCTCCTGCTGACATTGGGCCGTACACAATGTAGGAGTGCCCTGTGATCCAACCACAATCTGCGGTGCACCAAAAAATGTCGCTTTCCTTGTGGTCAAAGACCCATTGAAAGGTCCGCTTCGCATAAAGGTTGTATCCAGCTGTCGTATGGCGAATGCCTTTGGGTTTCCCCGTTGAACCGCTGGTGTAGAGAATGAACAATGAATCCTCGCTGTCCATCACTTCAGGCGCACATTCCGAGGCCTCGTCAGCCACCAGTTCATGCCACCAATGATCTCGACCGCTCTGCATGGGTGGATTGTTATTGGTTCGTTTGAGAACTACGCAATGCTTAACGCTTGGGCTTTTCTTCAAAGCCTCATCGACCGTTTCTTTTAATCTGAGGTCTTTGCCTCTTCGCCATCCTCCATCGGCGGTGATGACCAAAGAGGCTTGGGCGTCGATGTTGCGATCGGAGATGGCCTCAGCGCTGAATCCACCAAAGATCACGGAGTGGATCGCACCGATTCGGGCACAGGCCAGCATCGCAATCGGCAATTCTGGTACCATAGGCATATAGATGCTAACGCGATCTCCCTTGCTAATACCGAGTTTCTTAAGTCCATTAGCAAACTTGCAAACCTCTTCGTAAACCTGTTTGTACGTCAAGACACGTCGGTCGCCAGGTTCACCTTCCCAAAAGAACGCGACGCGGTCACCGTGGCCGGCATGGATATGAGCGTCGAGGCAATTGTAGGATACGTTGGTTGTGCCTCCTAAGAACCATTTAACATGAGGAACATTCCACTCCAGTGTTTTCTCAAAGGGCGTAAACCAATGAAGATGATCACGAGCTTCTCGCTGCCAAAACCCTTCTATATCAGAAATAGATTGGTTGTAGAGCTTTTCGTAGTCTGCGAGAGAGCCGATGAGAGCATTTTGCCGGAATTCGGCAGTCGGCGGAAAGCGGCGTGTCTCATTAAGAACGTTAGCAATTTGGCCAGAAGATTGATCCGACATCCGAGACTCTCGTGTACCAAGGGGAGGAAGTTTAAATGACGCAAAGGGCGTGAATTCTTGCATTAGAACCGCGAAATAGCAACTCCCAGTCCCATTTTACGCGAAAAAGCGTATTGACCGATGCCGAAACGAGGCGTGGTTTCTCTTTGATAGTTGGGGTCGAGTCAAGCTGCTCGTCTAGAACCCTCTATTGCACCCAAAGCCTGAAATTGATATTTGCAAAACACTATGGCTAAGGAACTGCGTGCAAATCCCCTTCATTACCTTATGCCCCTCAAAGCAGGGCTTAGGGTTGCCGCGCGACTAGTGCTCACTCCTATTGCATTGCTGCTCTTGTTGAGCGTGCCGATCGGCTGCAATAGGAGCAATCCTTACCTCACCGCTACTCCTTCGGGATTCGGCGGCCTGCCAACGACTCCACAGCCCGGCCAAGAAGCAACCGCTCAAATGGCGGAACTAGAACGCCGAGCACGTCTTCTCGACGAAAACAACCGACAACTAACAACGCAATTGGCGCAATCCCAACAGCAAATGCAGTTGTATCGCGAACGTAGCGACTTGATGCAAAGACAACTCGCCGAGGTTTCAAGTCAATTACAAGGCTCCAAGTTGGCACAAACTCAAACCAGCCAACAAGCCCGGAGTTTGGCTGAGCGAATCGAAAACATGGAATCGGCGCAGCGTCGAAGAGGTGGTGCCAAGCTAACCGCCAATACAAGCAGCAAATTGTCTGGCACCGGAATCCGAGAACTGGGTTTTAACGTCGAGGAAGATAACGGTGTCATTAGAGTTCGGGTACCTTCTGACCAATTGTTCCAATCGGGTACCGCCCAACTTTCATCATCAGCGTCAGGTCCACTGGATCGGATTGCACAAGTAATCACTCGTGATTATCCACAACAAAGGATCGCCATCGAAGGTCACACCGACAATGCCCAACTCTATGGCGGAACTTATACAACCAGCCACCAACTGGCAGCAGCCCAATCCAATGCGGTGATGGAACAGTTGACTAAACGGAACCAGCTTCCGACTACACAGTTGTTCACCTTGGCACACGGTAACAATTACCCAATTGCCGATAACAACACTCCGGCAGGACGTTCGTCAAACCGTAGGATCGAGTTTGTTATCTATCCGGATAATTGGTAGTCATCCAAGCGTCATCGTGCCAATTCTGAATTGTAAGCCGTCCATCACTAGAAATGATGGCTCTCAGCGCATGATCTCTAGAGGTTAACAACACATTTCGCTTTTCCCCGCCAAAGTACTGAAGCACTTTCTTTGTGTTCGTTCGATCTGAGCAACTGATCATAATGACTTTAGGATCGCACCAATCGACTAACGCACGAGCCTTGGCATTCAAAGATCCATGGTGCGGCGCCATGATAAGATCGATGGGAACGCTTGGCATATCAATGACTTTTTGAAGGCCAGGTGGCTCCAAATCACCGGGCAAGAGAATCCGTCTTCCTGCAAACTCGAACAACACGCATAGACTACACGCATTATCAGAAACACGTTGAAGGTCTCCGGTTGGATGAATTGTTCGGACCGACCAATCAGAACTCTCTATAGAATTTCCGGTGGTCCAAACATCCGTCCCAATACCTAGGCTCTCCATCGATGCGGTAATCCTACCAAGGGTTTCTGATTCATGCCCGAGAACTTGAGGAGTCGTCGAAAAGTTTTTGATTGTGAATCGTTTAAGCAAACCAGGAATACCGTTGTAATGATCCGAATCAGCATGGGAAAGAATCAGTCGATCAATCGTTGCGTGCTTTTCATACCATAGGGCATCCGCAATTCTACGATAGCTGCGTTCATGATCTCCGAGCCTACCGGCATCATAAACCCATAGTTCACCTTCAGGAGTTTGAATCCACGCGTTGGTTCCGTGGCCGACATCAATGAATGTGATTACAAGGGATTTCTCATGTGAAAAAAAACGGTGCAACATTTTGTATGTTGGATTAAAAGCGATCCCAATCCCTAGCCAAATCAGCAACGCAAACAGGAGTCGGTTTCGAGAAAAAGCTCTTCGCCGCCCTGAATACACCATTAATAAAAGAGCAATGGCATAAAACCCATACAACCATGCAACTGGTGGAGAGGGGCCCCAAAAATGACCAAATGGAACCGACTCTCCCATATCAACGAACTGGTCCACAAGCCAAAGTGGAACCCCGCAAAGAATTCCAAGAACAGACCCGATAACTGGTATCCAGCCGGCTACGATCATGGCTAAACCAGACACTAAGGCGATCATAGTCGGAAACCATAACAGTAAGTTCAGTGCAATGCTGACGGGACTTACAACGTGAAATCCGTTCCATACAATTGGCAATGTAATGATCCAGACCCAAAAACTTGTGCGCAGTGCAGAGTAGACCCAAGCTACAACTGCTCGGTAGGTTCGCATGCCATGCCCCTCTCGTGCTTTAATCAAGCTCATAAGAGCCGTCTGTCGTTTGGACAGATTTTCAGAAGAAAGGATCAGGACGGCGACCGCAATAAACGAAAGCTGCGGACCAACCTCAAAAAGGATTCCTGGCCTATACATCAAGAGAATAAGTGCCGTGGTGGCTAGATTATTCAAACTCGAAAACTGCCATCCGAGCACTCTCGCCATGTACGCTAGGCTTAGCATGATCGCAGCTCGTAAAACCGGCGGGTTAGCACCACAAAGCAGAGTGTACGCCCAAACGATTAAGCAAACAGCCAAGAGCAGTCTTTTGTGGTTAGACCTCGCCAAAGCTCCGAAAAATAGTAATGCCGATGCGATCATCTCGATGTGCAAACCTGAAATGGCGAGCATATGAATGGTGCCCGTCGCCAACAACTCTTCCTGGAGTTGCCAAGACGCCATGTCTCGCTGCCCTAGAATCAGGGCGCAGGCCAAGCTGGACATGCCTAACGGAACGTTGGCTTCCATCGAATCGATGGCCACATTACGGATTTTGCTGAGCCAGCGATCGAGTCGCATTTTGTAAGGGGATAGCCATGGCTTAATCTGCTCGCCCGATTCAATCCGAAGTTGAAAATCATACCCATTAGATGTAAAGAACTCTGTCGGATCTCGCTGACCTGGGTTGGATGCCACGCCCGGTAGTTTCCATCGCCCGTAAATTTCCACCCGATCCCCAGGTAACAAATCCGATCGTCCCATGACCGAAAACGGAGCCAGAAAGGAAACGTTTTCCCAAGCCTGTCGTTCTCGGATTTGCTCAACGCGCACGACTGAGGTCGACATCCATGTCTGGCCTTCGCCTGTTTGCAACGGATCGACGGTGTCGACGGAATTCGGGTTCTTGGATGCATTTACGTCAGCGTTCGTGGGAGTCATGGATGGACGCAGGGAGACCGACTGCTCGATAGTTCCACGGAGCGCAATCGGCTCCCACGCGATTCCTGTATCGTCGGTCTTCGTGGCATCCCATTTTGCTTGGATCAACGCTTTATTTTGTTCGGTGCGCTCACGTGTTCCGTGCTGGTAGTAAACCAAAAGAGCCGCGACGACCGTACATAATGTTGTTATCTTCCAAACAGGCGAAAAGCTTCGCCCCCAAACGAAGACCGACGCCATCCAACAGGTGAACAAAATACTAGCCGCCACCAACAGTCCATTGGAAAGCAACGTTCCAAGCAACGGCTCCAAAGCGATCAATGAGGCTGTAATCCCAAACAAACCCACCATCGGGTAACGCTCGATCGCCAAAATGGTTCGGCGTCGCATTAGCCTTTGTAGCCGTGCAATGGGAGAATGGAGATCGGGCATGTTGAGCGTTGGCATCACGTTGATTTTTCGAAACAAAAAAGTGTGGTTAAAAAACAACCTTTTTGGAGTCTTGAAACCGAAAAATTTTTGAGTAGGGCTCAGAATCCCTTGTTTTTACAAGGTGGACGAGCCTTTCGCCGATCGCCGGAGCCACTTCTGGCATGCCCCCTGCAATACAGGTAAGCATCAGACGGAACCTTGCGGGTCTGTCGAATGTCTAAGTCACTTACCTTGTTGAGATGCCGAAATGACCCGACGAAACCAACCACGATCTAACCGCCGCAGTCGCAATTCGGGATTCACCCATCGTAACGAAGACCGAGACTTCGGTGGTTCCTACGACGCATTTTATGGAGAGGAAATTCTTGAGGAAGAAGAAGAGGAAGATGTGGACGGTGAAGACTTCGGCGTAGAAATTGACGAGGATTTGCTCGACGAAGAAATGTCTCTTTGGGACGAAGCAGACGGAGAAGTTGTTGACGCAACCGAAGATCCAGTCCGAATGTACCTGATGCAAATGGGTGAAATCCCCCTACTTACCCGTCAACAAGAAGTCACCGCGGCCAAACAAATTGAAATGACCCGCTGCGATTACCGCCAGTGGATGCTAGCAACCGACTTTATGCTCCAGGGAGCGACCAAGTTGCTAGAACAAGTTCGCGACGGCAAACTCAGATTGGATCGCACCATCGAAGTCAGCGTTACAAACGCTACCGAAAAGGTTGCTATCATGCGTCGAATCGGTCCCAATATCAAAACCCTTCGCCACCTGCTCCTCCGAAACCACGGCGATTACTACCTAGCCATCGACAAGTCCAAGGCAATGGAAGATCGTCGCAACGCTTGGAAGCGATTGGTTTGCCGCCGAAACAAGGCTGTTCGATTGGTCGAAGAAATGAATCTTCGAACCAACCGACTTGAGCCAATGTTCAACAAACTGATCACCATTCAAAATCAAATGGCGACTCTCAAGGCTCGGATCGAAGAAGCCAAGGTTGCAGGGCACTCCGACGGTTCAACCGTTGATAAACTCGTCGCTGAAGTTCGATACTTGATGAGAATCACCTACGAAACCCCAGCAACCTTGACTCGCCGTGTTCAGCGAGTTATCGCAAACCGCGTCAAGTATGATGCTGCAAAGCGAGACCTGTCCGCTGGTAACCTTCGCTTGGTCGTTTCCATCGCCAAGAAATACCGCAACAGAGGACTAAGCTTCCTTGACTTGATTCAAGAAGGTAACACCGGTCTAATGCGAGCTGTTGACAAATTCGAATACGAAAGAGGATTCAAGTTCTCCACCTACGCAACCTGGTGGATCCGCCAAGCAATCACTCGTGCCATTGCCGACCAAAGCCGAACCATTCGTGTTCCTGTTCACATGATCGATACGATGAGCAAAGTTCGTCAAGTTACCCGTGACTTGATCCAAGAACTAGGTCGGGAACCTAGCGTTGAAGAAACTGCAGCACGTGCTGGCTTGACCCTCGATGATGCTCGCGTCGTGATCAAGATGGCTCGACAACCACTCTCCTTGGACCAACCTGTTGGAGACCACGATGATAGCTTCTTCGGTGAGTTTCTCGAAGATCATCGCAACGATGACCCCTTGTATGAAACCAACCAAGAAACATTGAAGCAACAAATTCACGAAGCTATGCAAACGCTAAACTATCGTGAACGAGAAATCCTCAAGCTTCGATATGGCTTGGCTGACGGTTACGCTTACACTCTCGAAGAAGTGGGCAAGATTTTCCAAGTCACCCGTGAACGAGTTCGTCAGATCGAAAGCAAGGCTGTGAAGAAGCTACAACACCCACAACGAAGCAAGTCACTGTCGAGCTTTGTTGATGGTGTCGATATCCCAGCTTACCTCGAGCCAACCCTCGGTGAATAATCGATTCCTCAAGAGAGCGAATGCCAGTCAGGATTAGCGACCCAATCAATCAACGCTTGCGTGCGAGGATGTCGAATCGACATCTTCCAGCAATGCAATCCGATCGGTGAGGTCACGAGATCCCTATCTGGCAGGGCTCTGCTTTCTCCCCCCGCCAAGTAAAGTGGATCGTTCTCGATCGGATAGCCTAAAAATGCGGCATGTAACCGGATCTGATGGGTACGCCCGGTCACCGGAAGTGCTTCGAGAATGGTGTAGTTTTCGTGACGCTCCAACACTCGGAACTCCGTTTTGGACGGCGCTCCGTCGGCGGCAATCTTTCGTCCTCCGTTAGGCAACGCCTCTCGGTCAATCGCGGCTTCACAAATCATCGTATCCCAGGGGACAACTCCCTCCACACGAGCAAGATAGGTTTTGCTGACTTTTCCGTCGGAGAATTGCGATTGGACGTTAAGCGAATCTTTGTAACGCCGCGCTAGGATAGTGAGGCCCGTTGTATTTGCGTCCAAGCGATGACAAGGCCGAAGAAACTCCGGCGCGTAAGCTTGTTTAAGAATTTCGAGCAACGTATTCTTATTAAAGCGACCTGATGGATGAACGGGTAGTGGAGCCCCCTTGTTGACAACAACCAACGACTCATCTTCGTAAACTAGTTCAATATCTGATGAGACAGCTGGTTCAACCGTATTGGGCATCAACTGCAAAAACCGATCTCCTTCACTGGTGATCATTTGTGGATCTGCCGGCTCCAACCCTCGCCGAGGATCTTGCACGCAGCCATTCCGAAGTGCTTCTTCCCAAGACGCTCTGCCAAAACCTGGGAACGACTCATTGAGCGCCTCGAACAGAGGCAAGCCCGCAAAACGACGTGAGATAGAAACCCATCTCTTATTCTCATAGGGAATCGTCCCCAGTTGTTGCTTTGCGATGGCCGTGATCGCATTTTGTCTTTCACGTCTGGCAATCTCAGGGGCTTTGTAACAGTAGGGACACGACTTAGCGACAATGTACTTCGGTGATTGGACATCTTCCTCGGTCAATGCGCGTCTGCACGCGAAGCACTCGACGTAGCCAGAAGGCTTCAGCCCAGCGTTGACTGCAACTCTTTGATCGAACACGAAGCAATCCCCCTCGTAATGAGCTTGCTCACACTCTTCGAAGTACTTGAGGATACCTCCTTCGAGTTGGTAGATGTTTTCGAATCCAAGCCCCTCCATGTACGGGCCAATTTTTTCGCAACGGATTCCGCCAGTACAAAACATCACGACTGGCTTAGTCCGAACTTCCTCTGGCAAGTTGGCGGCAGCTTTCGGGAAATCTCGAAATGTCTTAAGGCGAAAATCAATCGCATTTTTAAATGTTCCTAGATCGGTCTCGTAGTCGTTACGAGTGTCAATCAATGTTACATCTTTACCAGAGTCGAGCCATTCCTTGAGTTCATGTGGCTTCAGTTTTGGAGTTGCATTCGGTTTGGGCTCGACGCGGATGGCTCCTCGATTGGTATCTACTTCTAAAACACCGTCCATCCCAACCGGGACGATCTCGCGTTTGATTTTGACCACCAAACGTTGAAAAGGCTGATAGTCGGTCAAGCTTTCTTTGACCTCGAGGTTCGCTAATTCAGCGTGGGAGCCACGAATAAAAACCAAAAATTCATCAATGGAAGCCCGTTCTCCAGCTAGAAACATATTGATCCCTTCGAGGCTGATGAGGACTGTTCCGCGAAGCCGGAGATCCGTCGCCCGTTTTCGCAGTTCATTCCGCCTTTCCTCAAGCGAATCAAATGAAAAATAGCGATACGCAGCAATGTTAACGATTGATGACATGCGGATGAAAAACGATTGGTTGGACTACCTAAGTGAAGCAACTCACCGCGATTTTAACTAAAACTACTCAAACTGTGAAACCAAACTCATTGCTTACGCTACGAACCCGCCCCTGCGAGGCTGTCCAAAGTCTGGCGACTTCGGCTACGAGGGTTCTTCGCGCTCGAAACTATTCAGGGCAATTGTTCTACTTTTGGGGGTACTACCCTCTTTTCAAATGCGTTTTTCGGAATGCTGCCTAACACCGCGATTGCATCAGCCGGAATAATCGTCGTAATCGATACTCTTTCCCACCAGGATGGAGACCATTTTCAATCCCCCATTGGGGCTTGCTCATTCCAGTGCTATCTTCAATTGCTACTTGGAAGCTCTGTATTCATCGGCCGTCGGTCGGCCAGGATTATTATCAGTTGAACGACGAAGAAGAACTAATTGAACTGGCTCTAGGAGGGAACAGCGGGTCCTTTGAAGTTCTCGTGCGCCGGTATCAAGATAGACTTTACACTGCGATGATCAGTGTCGTCGGCTCAACGGAGGAGGCCGAGGATGTTGTCCAAGAGGCGTTTATTCAAGCCTACTTAAAGCTAGACACGTTCCAACGAAATAGTCGATTCTTTACTTGGCTATATCGAATCGCTTTTAACTTTGCTTTGGCCCGTCGTCGCAAACGAAAGGGTTTGGTCTCACTAGATGAGTACAGAGAAAACGCTGGTCAAGAGCCCACGGCCTCAACAAATGGCCCCGAAATCAGAATGCGACGCACCGAAGATGTCGAACTGGTTCACAGGGCTTTGGCATTGCTAACAGAAGACCATCGCGCGATTCTTGTTCTGCGAGAAATGGAAGACATGTCGTACGAAGACATCGCAGAAGTTTTAGATATCTCGATCGGAACCGTGCGATCACGACTCAATCGCGCTCGTTTCGCTCTCAAAGCTCAACTAGAGAAGTTTCCAGACTGGAACCCGGAACTTTAGCCAGATAAGCCAACACTGACTTACGGGCGTATTGCTTTAATGGCGATTTTAAAAACAATCATTGGCCGCAGGGCGCTAGCGTCCGGTTACCGGCCGATAACCGGACGCTAGCGCGTTACGGCTCATTAAAGCAACAATCCCTTACGCAGCGGGTTACGTACGTGAGCATTGTTGCCTTTTAACGCTTGGATTAACCGACGTCTTAGCTTCCACAAACGCTTTCTTCAGGTTGCCCAAGCTTACCAGCTAAAATCGATACCGCTTGATAAAGTTCGTACCAATGTCGAAATGCGTTGAGCACGTCGACTTCGGTTGCATCGTCGCGATCGAAGCCCTGTTCGCTGACCGTAATGGTCTCCGAAAGATATTGACCTTCGATTCGGTCTGCTTGCTCCACGGTGGCTTCGTCGTCGCTCATATCATCGATAGGAAGAGTGGTGGTCATGACTTCATTGACGACCCAGAGAGCAGCTCGTTCCATGTCCAAGCTGTCCACAATTGCTCGAACGGATCCGCTTTGTACGTAGAACTTTGCCATGATAAGATTTCCTTGCTTCGATGATGTTGATATGTGGCCGTAACTGTGTGCCTTTGGGGGGGATGGCCTCAAAGGCTTGTCCAACCGCTCTGCCCTCGAAGTGAGGGGACGAGAGCAGAGGGTTGAACGCTTTTGGGAGCGTCAAGGTGACCAAAATTTGTTTGGATGTTGTTTGGCTCAGCAGCATCTCCTCCTGATGACGTTTGCTGTTCCCCTGACGCCATTAATCATCGATCCAGGGTGTGACACCTCTGGTCCATGGCCAAGGATTCTTTTCACTTTTTGATTTTTCTTGGTTCTCCGTTGGGCTCCCGCATTTGCTTGATCCGCCGTTTTTGCTTGATTCGCTGCGCTAGCAGACCTTTGCCGGTTTGGTACACTTGATAGCCAAACACTAAGCAAAACAGGGAAACCATGTCAGATCTCGAAATCAACCAACAAATTCAAGAAGCTCTTCAGTCCTTTAAAGACCCAGAAACGGGGAGATCGGTGATCGCAACTGGCCAAGTTGGCGATTTCTCGGTAGCCGACGGAAGAATTTCATTCCGGTATGGCATTACGTCTTTGTTAAAGCCGATCTCGGACGAAATTATCGAAAGACTCAAAGGCCTTATAACGAGCCGAATCCCTGGTGTTAAGGAAATAAACATCAGGCTCGAAAATCTCCATAAGCCGCCAGTCCCAATCGGGCAGATCGGGCTAAAGGCCAAAGCGGTTATCGCGGTCGCTGCTGGTAAAGGAGGCGTTGGAAAGAGTTCGTTGGCTGCGTCCATAGCCTTAACGTTAGAGAAAATGGGCTCCAAGGTTGGGTTGATGGATGCCGACGTCTATGGCCCGAGCATTCCGCATTTGCTGGGCCTCGAAGGCCGCCCCGAAATTGTCGACGGTAAAATTCAACCGAAGTTGTGCGGCTCCATGCCGGTCATGTCGATGGGTTTCTTGCTGGAAAAGAACCAAGCTGTAGTGTGGCGAGGACCGATGCTTCACGGGTCGATTACCCAATTTCTTAGAGATACGGACTGGGGCGAATTGGATTACCTGATTATCGATATGCCTCCCGGCACGGGGGATGTGGCTTTGACTCTCTCGCAATTACTTCCGCTAACCGGTGCAGTCATCGTTTGCACCCCACAAGAAGTCGCATTGCTCGACGCAGGGAAAGCGATTGCTATGTTTGAAAAGACTAAGATTCCGATTTTGGGAGTCGTCGAAAACATGAGCGGGTTCACCGACCCCGAAACGGGCAAGACCTACGATATATTCGGTCGAGGAGGAGCACGTGCCAAGGCGGAGGAACTCCAAGTACCATTCCTGGGTGAGGTTCCAATTCAAATTGCTCTGAGGCGAGAATCAGACGAAGGACGTTTGGCCGAGGCGCTACAAGATCCCGTATTGTCAAAGCCATTTGAAGCGGTGTGCCGAGGAGTCGTTCGCTCTGTTGCGGCAAGCTTCGCACAACACGCTCAAAGCGCAGGTTTGCCAGTATTAAGTCTCTAGCGATACAACCTGGAGATGATGTCGATCACAACCCGCAGCTTAAGGGCTTGTTGCATTAATAGTAGATTGGTCACTCTCGACCAATTTCTATGCCATTAAACGGGCAACTGTGCCCATTTCACGTTCCCTAAACATCCAAGTTCGACTAAAGCAACAAGCTCTTAAGCAAGGGAATTTGCCGGAATATTCTCCCTCGATTACGCTGCGTGTTGGGATTTCGGCGGTTCTGCGATCATGTTTCTCTTCAGTTTGCGGCGTTAGCTAGGCAGCCTAAGAAATCTATTTCAATCCTTCCATCGCCCGATCACTTCGGGCAGTGGATACTCCGCTACGGGAAGTTGTTTCTTGCGCTCTTTTCTAATCTCCCAAAGCCTCTTGTACCCTTGCGTGATCAACTCACTCCGTTGCTTTACATATTCAGGGTCGAGGTTCTTTGCCCCGAAGAGTGGATCATCGTAAGTTACAGATGGGAAGCGTTCATCGTTGATGAACTGCGCAACCGCCGGAGAGCAAGTCAAATGGCACTCCGAGGCAGTATGCAGAATCTCTGGATCGACCTCGCCAATAACATAGCGTAAATAGAGCTCGCTATCGGTAATGGCATCGACCTCTTCGCCGCAAATCCGGCACAAGTAACCTTGGTCACAACGTGCCATTTCTATAAGCCCAAGACATCAAACATGTTGTAGAGCTTGGCCGGCTTGCCGATCAACCATTTGGCGGCAGCAATAGCTCCGGTCGCATAGCAATCGCGATTGGAAGCAGCTACTCGTAACTCGATCGTTTCACCCATCATCCCGAAGACGATTGTATGTTGGCCCGCATCGTCTCCAACTCGGATCGCGTGGTAACCAATTTCGTTGTGAGGCCGTTTGCCGCAAAGTCCCTCACGACCGTGCACATGCCGATCAATTCCCATTTCATCGGCAACGATTTGGCCAAATCGCAAGGCAGTGCCACTGGGGCTATCTTCCTTATAGCGGTGGTGTCTTTCCAGGATTTCAACATCTGCTCCACCAGGAACATTTCGGAGCGCTTGGGCAGCTTGCTGAACCAGCTTCATCGTTAGATTGACTGCGACACTCATATTAGGCGCATAACAAATCGGGATAGACTGAGCA
>Ga0315899_10000729_pt1 | contig 39008 bp, 57 predicted proteins | sample LakEriMetagenome_2_FD_203518 | JGI IMG/M metagenome (GOLD analysis project Ga0315899, IMG submission 203518) | Freshwater fungal communities from buoy surface, Lake Erie, Ohio, United States - Buoy 4 MA112 | ecosystem: Environmental > Aquatic > Freshwater > Lake | place: USA: Lake Erie, Ohio...
GCGTTCGACGGCAGAAGTCCATCGGATGCTTTCATACGCAATGGCGCTATCGCTGTGGCTTGTCGAAGGACAGCAATAGCGGCAGGTGTGGCTTTCTTGACAACAGACTTCATCGTTGTTCATCTCTCCCCTTTTGAATTAAAATTTGATACAAGATTTCTACTTTTTCTTCTAGTCTAATGACTGAATCTTTAAGACTTGTGCCTGAGTTTGGCTTAAGTTCATAAAGATAATGCTTAACTAACCACCGAACAGAGGTAGCAAAAGCAGCAACAAGAGTACAAACAGAGATGGCTAGACCTAGCCATTGGGCAGCAGACATTACACAGTCCTAATCGTGATATCAATGATGCCACCATAACCATTAAAGCCACGGTCTGGTGGTGTCAGTCGGGTAAATGAGATTTGTTCAATGACAGCCTGCCGTGATTCACCTGTAGTCAGGTCTTGCCATGTGATAACGTCACCATTTTCTTCAATAGATTCTAATGTTTGAATCCTATCGAAGGCACGACCATCATATCCAAGTTGTACATTGTATCTGTCTGTCTCCACGTCATAACAGTAAACGGGAAATTTCATTACTCGCTGGCGAGGGGTAGCAATAGTTGCCTTTGCCTGATAGCCCTTCATGATAGGGCCTTTTGAAGCAGTAGTTCCATCACGATACAAAATAAACTTGTATGCTAAAAACTCTTGTGCTTCCTGTGGATTAGATGTAGTTACTTCAACTGGCGGAACAGATGCGTCGTATGCTACGACATCATATTCTGTGCCGTTTGCCGTAACTGTTTCTAGTGTCATTGAACCATACTGAAAATCTCCACGTGCTACAAGACGCTTAAAGTTTTTAGGCTCAAGAGTGTTGTATCTAATGTAACCTGTGGTTAGATAACCACTTGGCATTAACTCTGATTCATCTTCATAGTACACATAGCCAACTGTAGAACTTGTGGCTGTGGTACAAAACATTAGTTGGTCTGTGCCATTAGCAAATGCACAGCCAGTAGTTTGATGTCCAGTTACTCCACTAAAATATAAATCGTTTGCGTATGCAAAACGCAATGGTTCAATTTCAAGGCTTAAGTCAATACGAATAACACCTGGTTCATCAGCCACACCAGTAGCGCACCATACATAATGGTCACGACTAGCAAAGTCATAGCATGGTTGAGTAGTTTCCACAATAAGTGGACCATAAGATAGTGAACCATCTTGGTCAGAGACGGTGGCAACACGAATACCTTTATTGGTTCCAATTATCATGTAACCTAGATAATAGTGAATCTTATGTACTATCTCACCAACTGGAAACTCTGCTGCAGTAATTGCAGATGTAAGCGTTGGCATTACACCAGCAGTGGATAAAGTAAACTTGACAATACTTGATTGAATATTGTTATACCCTGCAACATAGATAGCAGGACCAGAAGCAGCAACAGATGTGTATACATGGGTAGTAGATGGATGGGTATACACAGCAGTAGGCATAGCCGTTGCGTTAGGTGCAAACTCATATACTTTGTTGTCAGCACACATAACAATACGTTCTTTTACATACTCCATTACACCATTAGCAACTACACCAATTTCATCAAACATTAAAGTAACATCTGCAGTTGATGCAGAAGTGCCAGTCAAAGGCTTCTTATAGATAGTCTTCTTAGTTGCTGTATTAGTAATCCAGTATGCATTTACTCCGTCATCACAAATAGCAAATACTTTAGAATCTGTGCCTGAGTTATAGTCAATAAAGTGAGTTACCGTACCATCTGATGCAATCTTATCAACGTCATATTCGTCCATAAGTAATGTGCCAGAAGTAGAACCCCATTTAATAGAACGAATCTGTTGGTCAGGTCTACCATTACTTTTAATTTGTCCTGTAATGTTATGACCTTCGTCTACATTATTAAGTAGAGTTACTTGCCCTTGCTCCCAAACATTTACGCCCTTGCTATCTGCATAGCGAAAGTGTGCTGGAGAGTTAGCAGCAGTCTGTGCTGGTTCGTAAAAGGTTATGCCGTCTCCACCATGAAAAGACTGTTGGCTACGAATCCACCAACCAGTAAGTGATTGTTCTCCTGGTTCAGTCTGGTTATCAAACTGTTCCTTGCGGAATGGTGCTGTTTGTCGAATGTATGGACGTGCATCACTAATAGCATAGATAAACGGCATGCCTCCGATGGCTGTGTCATAGGCTACATCTGTATTCTGCCAGATAGCAGAGGTTGCAACCACGCCAACGTCAACGGCAATAGCCCGCGTTGCACGACCTTCGGTAATATCACGACCAGCCACGTAAACTCCTTAGTCTTGTTTGTTTTTCATTTGTTCTTTAATGTGTTGCATACTCCAGTACATGGCGTAATAATCCATGTCTAGTGAAAATCTTTTAATGTGCTGAACTAAAGCACCAGTGTGTGCATGTAGTTCTATGCCTGCCTGCTGCATCTTGCGGAAGAACACAATGTCCTCACCTACATACTTATCGCCAACATTTTCTTGCTCGGCAAACATAGACTGGTTAGGAAACTTCTCACGCATTTTAGGGATAATTGACTTATGCATAAGGACAAAACCAAAGCCCGCACTATCTACTTTAATAACTTCGTTATGTGGTAGTGGGTGTACATGCTGAATAGTGTGCTCATCTACATCATAAAACAATGCAGGGTATGGCTTAGCCAATGTGCCTTCATTTTCCTTGGAGATAAAGTAAGTACCACTAACTACTGGCTTGCCAATCTTATCTGCAGTATCCCAGAGTTTAGCAACTACTTCCATGTTAACTACAATGTCTGAGTCAATCCATAGAAGCCAATCAGTTTTAATCTGGTCAGCCCAATAGTCAAACAGAACTTGGCGTTGTCTGCCAATCTGATTGCCCTGCACTCGCATACTGTGTGTAAGTTCGATGCCGTTGTTGGAGCACTGTAGTGCTACGCTAACGACACCTTCTGTAAACTTACCATCAGTGTTACCGTTGTCACACCAGCCTATTGCTAGTGTTCCTTTATTTACTTTAGCCATTGTGTCCCCTTTTCTTTACTGTTAGACGGTAGGAATCTCCGTCAAATGTTCCACCTGTTGCGCCTCATACACTGACTTTAACATAACAGTAAATTCCCCGTTGCCTTTGTCAATCGTTGCAAACTCGTTGCCTTCGTATTCTGTAAAAGTAACATTATTCATTTTTATAACTCCGCACTAAATCCGATGTAATTACCTGAATTATCAAAACGTAAAAAGCCTGGACGATGAGCAGTTAACCCACTACCACCAGTTAAGTTTACACGTGTTGCGTTTGAAGTAACAGATGTAAGGTTAGCACCCGAAAACGAGTAGTCTGCAACAGAAGGAACAACCCAGCCAACACCACTAATGTCCATTGATGTTGCTGCTACACGCATTGTTTGAGGAAAATGTACAATTGCTGCGATTTCAGTTGTTGAGTTTGCACTTCCCGCTGCAATAAAGTCACCAGCACTATCAGCAACTGTTCTCCAATAATAACGCTGGCACGCTGCAAGTTCACCCTGATAAGTAGAACTGTAAGGTGCATAAGGTGTGGCTACTGAACCAACCTCTAATTGCACTCCAGTTACTTCAAAGTAATCTGCTGCTCCTGCTGTACCTACGGGAACATAATTAAAATCTATTGATATTTCTGTAACATTTGAAGCAATGTTTCCGCTTACTGTAAAACGTTGCCAAGTTGTTGTTAAAGTAACACCAGTATTAAGAGGTGTAGCCAAACCAGTATAACCAGCGCTTCTTACGTTTTGGTCTGTACCAGTACCAGTAAATACATTGGCTGTTAAAATAGATGAAGCAGATGAATAATTAGCACCTCTGCGAGCATAAAAAGATAAAGTAACTGTTTTGCCTGCATACTGTATTGAATTCAAAGTCTCAAAAGACTGAGTAAGATATAGAGCAGTTGTGTCTGTTGTGCTAACGGGTCTTCCCATTCTTCCACAGTATTGAATGTTTGGAAGATTAGTTGTATCTCCAGTTGCTTGACGGCTTACCGCTCCATTACTTCCCGCATATAAAAACCAACGGTCAGCAGTATATGCACCACCTGCACCACCCGATACTGATGTACCACGTTGCCATACATTAAAAGCAGAATTAAGAACAGCGTTCTTACCAGCAGTTACACCTGCTACCGCACCACCAGAGTTTTGCTGAGTAGTGGCTGTGTTATAGGCTCTGGTCATTAGTTACTCCCTGGTTGTGCTGGTAATTCAATCTGTCTTGGGTCTACATTACTTGCTGGTAAATCACGCAATGCCTGGCGATATGTAGCCCACGCTGCTTTATCAACAGGTGCATCTTCAATCTGTGTCCAGTCAGTACGAGTTAATTCTTTATTTCGCCAATGGCGCAAACGATTTAGAAAAACTTCATCAGATACTTCATTATCATTACCAAAACCTGATTCAAATAATGCCATTATGCCACCTCGTAAACAATTGAAAGTGCAACCCGATTTGAGTTGCTAAACCACGTTACAAAATCGCTATCTCGTGTTAAAATGTTGCTTTGTCCTGAATAGAGATTTGCGTAACCACCTTTTCCAGTATTGTTATTTTCGGTAGCAGCACCAACAAAGGCTGTTGATGGAGTTAAAGTTCGTGCTGCAAAAGGTGCAGTTACAATCATTGTTCCTGATGCAGTTCCAACATTAGTCAAGTCGATTTGATAAGTTGCCACGCACACTTTGCCACTTAATGAGTAACGAGCCGAAACGGTGTAACTTGTAATTGTGCCAGATGCTGCTGATACTGTTGGCGTGAATGAGGTCCACGCTGGAAAACCGCTTGATGGGGTAGCCCACTTTAATCCTGTAGCAGTGGTTGAATCTGCGGTAAGTACTGTGTCGTTTGCGCCTACTGCAAGGCGTGCTGGAGTGTTGTCCGCAGTAGCAGTCAGCAAATCTCCCTTAGCATCTACTAGCGCATTAGGAATAACCGCTGGAGTATCGGCAGCATTAGTATGCTGATGAGCACCTACTCCGATTGGATACCAGACATTATCTGTAGCATCCCAAACATAGCCTGGTCTTGGTGTATTACTGATGGTCGCCAAGTTAGTTTCCTCCTAGGAGTAGTTGTGCTTCTTCTTGTGTAATGCCTAGTTTATCTAGGAGTGCTTGCCTTGCTGCAGCCTTGGTAGCATCTTGTTCTGCTTTCCAAGCATCATACTGTGCAAACCCTGCTTCAAATTGTTCCTTAGTAATAGGTTCGCACTCTAAAAATTCAATACCTTCGTATAAATCTCCACGAGCAACATACCCTCCATTAGGAATTAACATACTTAATACATTTTGAATAGTAGCCATTATGCACCTATTTCCATTAAAGTAATTACTGAGTTGGTTGTTCCTGCTTGCACACCTACTGCTCCACCGTTAGCCGTAGTATAAACGGCTGCTTGTGTTTTATAGGTAATAGCCGAAGTTGTTGCTGGGCTATCTAAATAATTAAGAGAAGTAATTGTATTGCTTTCTACTCCAACACCACCAGTAATATTTATGTAAGCCGCGCTAGCAATACCACTTGTAATAAGTGCAGAGCCACCTCTACTGATTCTTAAACCATAACCTTGGTCCTGTGCATTTCTATAAAATTGAGCACTTTGATTTACTAAAACTAATATTTTAGATGTTGCAGAAGTGGGCGTAATTGATAAACTTAAACCTGTATCGGTGTAAGAAGTTGAGGCTATTGTTGCGGGTGTATTGTAAACAGTTTGCACAACCTGTAAAACTTTACCACCACCTCCTGCTGGAGTAGTCCACGCAGGAACCCCACCAGATACAGACAATACCTGACCAGATGAACCAATACCTAAACGAGCAGGTGTATTAGCACCTGATGCATAGATAATGTCACCAGTAGTAGTAGTCAAAGACTTGCTAATAAATGCTGAGTTAGCCTGAGTCTGTGTGTACACATCAGAGATTGCTACAGGTTGTGCAGCAAAGACTTCAAAGATATCTCCAGTTACAGAGGCGTTAGTCAATGAGATGCTAGTACCGTTAGTTGCTGTGTAGTCAGAACCGCGTGCAAGTAATGCACCGTTCTGGAATACCTGCTCATAACCTACGCTATATGTCAAAGGTACTGAGTTATCATCATTGCCAGATAAAGTTGTAGTTCCATTAGCAGGAGCCTTAGACCAGCGTAGCAACTGGTTGATAAGTGCTGTGCCATCTGTGTCTACCCAAATCTGTCCATCGGTAGGAGATGATGGTTCAGTAGGTTGTGCAAGAGAACCAGCAACTACTGCCCAACTTGCGTTGGTTCCATCTGTTGTAAGGAACTCACCAGCATTACCTGTCTGTGATGGAAGGCTATCTACTGTTGCCCAAGATGCTGCAGAGCCATCAGTTGTAAGATACTTACCAGTCTGTCCTGTTTGAGTAGGAACTACATATACGCTAGAGGTGTCAAGAGATACAGTAACTGCACCTGATGTTCCTCCGCCAGTTAATCCTGTACCAGCAGTTACGCCTGTAATGTCTCCAGGGTTAGCAGCGGTCCATTCAAGTCCTGTTGCTGTTGCTGAGTTAACACTAAGAACATAACCGTTGGTTGCTGCAACTGTTAGTTGGTCAAAGGCGCTTGCGCCTGTACCTACTAGTAAATCGCCTTTAGCATCAAATGATGCAGCCACGGCTGCTGCTGCACTAGCAGCACTTGCTGCTGCAGAAGTTGCACTTGTCGCTGCACTTGTCGCTGATGTAGCAGCAGATGAAGCACTAGTTGCTGCCGCACTAGCAGATGATGCGGCACTTGTAGCACTTGTAGCAGCGGCTGTTGCTGATGATGCAGATGCTGTCGCACTGTTAGCAGAAGCGGTTGCAGATGCAGCCGCGCTTGTAGCGTTGGTTGCTGCAGCAGTTGCTGAGTTAGCAGCACTAGTTGCGTATCCTGCAATTGTTGCTACTGAGTTAGCAGCAGTTGTAGCACTGGCTGCTGCACTAGTCGCACTAGTTGCCGCTGCTGTGGCAGAGGCTGCTGCAGATGTTGCAGAAGTTGCTGCTGCTGTTGCTGAACTTGCTGATGCTGTAGCAGAAGAAGCAGATGCTATTGCTGATGTTTCAGAACTACCAGCAGAAGTAGCAGCAGATGTTGCGCTAGTAGCAGCCGATGCTGCTGAGGTTGCTGCAGAAGTAGCAGAACCTAAAATACTATCTACATAATCCTTAGGAGTAGCAGATGAAGCAGACATTCCTGCTGATGATAGACCAGTAATAACTGGTGAACCTGAGATAGTTGGGCTAGTTAAAGTCTTGTTTGTTAGAGTCTGTACTGCAGTAGCAATAACCACTGTGCCTGTTGTATTAGGCATTGTGATTGTATTGTCCTGTGTAGGGTCAACTACTGTCAGGGTAGTCTCATAGGCATCTGCTGTTGCACCTTCAAAGACAATGCTTGCATCCACACCAGCACCTGAGATACTAGGATTAGTAATAGTAGGGGCGGTAAGAGTCTTATTGGTTAGGGTCTGGGTATCTGTAGTACCTACTACAGCCCCTGTAACCCCGTGTACGCCTGTTGTAGACTCAATGTGAACGTTAGCCTCACGGTAGTCACGACCAATAGCCATATGGCGAACTACTGCACCAGCAGAGTGAGCCTGTGCAGACGAACCATCTATAGCACGAGTAATAGTAAAAGTATTAGTTGATACTGCCGTAGCATCTACAATTTCTTCAATGGCTGTATCTGGGTCAACAACCAATGTAAAGGTTGTGCCACCAGCAATTGTTGCACCACCAAGAAGTGCAGGTCCAGACTGAACAACAATCGTTGTTGCACCAGCAGTAACCGCGCTTGTCAGCGTAGTTTGCTGAGAGCGTGAGGAGTAATTTCTAGTTGTCATTTATATTCCTATCGGCTGTAGTGAACTCGTGTTGGGTACTGAGTTAATTGCTTTTGCTTTTCTTCATTAAGACGCTGTTGATATAGTCCAAAAATTTGACGCACTGCTGTATTAGATGCACCGAACGGACGCTTAGAATCAATCTCATCAGCCTGTGGGCTGTACTGAGCAGCACGGGCTGGGTCAAGATAAGACAACAGTCTGTAAACTGCGCCTAAAATAATTACATCTTTAACTGTATCTGATAATCCAGTCTGTGTAGAAAAATCTTGTGAGTTACTTGTAAAAGCAACTGGATGTGTAGCATACATAGCCTTAACAGTTCTACCAGGAATAATAACATCATGAATAGTTACAGTCTGTGAACCACCACCCCATGTTGCAGTATCGGCAAATGGGTCAAAGGTCCATCTACGAACTCTAATCCATTCCTTAGTTGGCCCAATATCTTGCCATGACATTGTAAGGATGTTTTCTATATTTAAATCTTGGAACTCATAGGTTGTTACGGCTGCATTATAAGTAAATGATGTCTGCTTAACTGCATAGATAGAAGAACCAACTGCTTCGATGGTATCGTTGATAGCCTTCTTAATAACATAGCGCGGGAAAATAGGTGAGATAGTAACCTTTGCATCCGCAGCATGGGTAGCAGCATCTGTTCCAAGATAACCTCGCCCATAAGGGGCGACTGTTGCTGTATTACCAACACGGTCAAATGAATCAACCCACATTAACTCTTCATCAATCTCAAGTATACCTTTACCCACATTGCTAGTATCTCCAAGAGACAAGATTGTAGGTGCAGTACTTGGTGATGTTAGTGTGCTAACAGCAGTTCTAAGATAGGTAGAACGGTCCTGCTGGTATGTATAACCAGACAGATTAATAAGTACTTCATCAATCATCTGCGTTAGTGTTATTGTCATAGGTCTATGCTCCTTAATGCAACAACGGCTGATAGTCCAGTAGTTCCTGCTAATTCATTGCAGATAGCGTTCATCATCTTGTAATTGTTAGGCTGACGATTTGCATCAGCCTTAATGTTTAATGCAGCAACAATACCCAAACCACTAGTATTAGCATAGTTGTTTGCTGCACCTTGCTCAGATTGATATGCATCTGGTGTTGGATATGTACCACCGTTTGCAAGACGATTTAATTCGTCAGCAAATGTGCTACCTGCTACTCCTGTTGCCATTACTTACCCTTTCGTTTTGCTGCTGCATTATCTACAAGGTTTGGATATGGTCGTCCAGCCTTTTTGGCCATTGCTTTAGCCCTTGCTTTTTGGGCTGGTGTTAAAGGAGTTGATTTTTTCTTTGGATTCTTTTTATCCCAAAATGCTTTCTTCTTCACCACTTTACCTTATCCGCCCAGTAAGCCGCAGACATTTTGCCTTTGGCAATGTTCTTCGCATGACGTGCTTTGAATGATGCTTGACGCTTTGTAGGCTGTCTATCACCAGTTACACCCTGCTGACCAAAGCGAATAGTTTTAACCTTAGTACCTTCTTTGGCCACAACAACATGTGACTTTTTTGGGTGGTTTGGTGTGCGCTTAGGCTTGTTAAAACCTGACACTCCTGCTCGCTTTAGTCTAGGGTCTGCCATTTTTACTCTGTTCCTCTTCCGCCCTGCCAGCCAGGAATCTTTGTAATATCACCTTTATATTTAATTAGTAATTCTTCAAACTTTGTAAGTTTGCGTGGCTTAATACGTGTTTGAATATCTCTGACTTCTGCTGGTGTTTTGCTTTTAGGTGTACTTGTTGGCTTAGGAGTCTTTGGCATTTACTTCTTCTTGCCCATCTTTTTCATAGCCATCTTCTTTGTAGTCTTTTTCATAGCCATCTTCTTAGCAGCCTTCTTTGCTGCCATCTTACCTGCTGGTGTGTATGGGAACTCTTGATTTCCGACCATTGGCATTATATTTGTCCTATCTCTTTCATTACTGCTACGGTTGATTTGTTTACTTTATTTGCATCAGGCATGGTGTTTGAGTTGTATGGTCTACCTAATACTTCGGAAGCCTTTTCGGCTTCACGAATCTTTTGCATTGATGTACCGCCAGGTTGTATACCTCGTGCTCTAGCCTCACTGTAAGCATTTAGTTCTTGGTTAAATGCTTTTTGTGGCCTTTGACGACGAGAGTCGGCATCACCTGTACCTAGTTCAAGGGTCATAACTTTGCACCCAAAACAACCTTCTACATATTCAGGATGTGTTTGTATCTGATGTAGGCTCATAGTTCTGTAAAGTTTGCTTCCGTTACTCCTACGCCACCAGCAATAAGTGCTGCTTTAGTAGCATCATCTACTGTGTGGGCATAGCCACCACGATAGACAACTGGATACTCAAATAAATCAGAATCAAGTGGATAACGAATCTGTTGGTACTGTCCATTAGTATTTAATACAATAGATATACCACGGTCTAACTTGTAAAACTCAAACAGTCTATGCATACCTGCAGGACCTTCTTCAACTGTTGGTGTTTTAAATGACCAGTTAGACATTCATCCTCCTTTAGTGGACTCACCATAAGGCTGGATTGCTCCAGCCTTACAGTCAATTAACTACTAGAGAGCAGCGATTGATGAACCTGATGTGATTCGGTATAGAGCCTCATCGCGGTAAACTGCAAAGCCAAGTACGCCGTACCAACCCATTGGGCGGAAACGCATCAACTTATCAGTTACGTTACCAATAACTACATGTGGCTCTTCTGCTACGGCTTCTGCCATTGCCTGTGAACCGCAAGCAATTGTGTCAAAGACACGTGTTACTGGTGTAACTGTAACTGTTGTTGTTGCTGTAACTGCTGCTGTATTAGCAGTATCTACAGTGATTGTTGTTGTTGAACCTGATGTTGCAAGTGCTGTAATCTTAGCACCAGATGCAATACCAGTTCCTGCAATCTTATCGCCAACTTCAGCGCGAGATGCAATAACAGATGATGAAGCAACGCCGAATGTAAATCCTGCTGATGTTCCTGCAACTGTTACTGCTGTTGTTGTCAATGCTGTCTGGTCTGCACCTGACTTAGCATTGAACAAACGTGATGACTCTACGAAGAACGCGCCTTCGTACTCACCGATTTCTCCAGCCCAAATCTTGCTTGCTTCTGAAGCAGACTGTGACTGTGGGTAGCGCCATCCTAGGTCGCCTGTCTCAGCACGAAGGTCGTGTGAAACTTCTGGGTGAATACCTACCCAGTATGCATTTCCGCGACGGCCTTTAGCCTTGTTAGAACGCAACTTAGCAACAGCCTTACGGATGTCTGCTGAGTCTAGTGTATCTGCTGCGTCTACGTTAGCAGTTGCTGTTGCATTGCCTGCGAAGATGTTATTTGAACCTGAGCGTAGAGTTGTCATTGCAACCTTGTCAATAGAATCTGCAAGGTTGTATGCAATGATGTTAGCAATTGCTGGGTCTACATCTGCAAGTGAGAAGAGTTCCAATGCGCGAGTTACTAGAACTGCGTTACCGTACTCATTAAGTGTCACTGTGACAGAGGTTGGTGTTGTCAGTGCTACTGCATCTGGGTCAACAGTCTCTGTTAGTGTTCCTGTTACTGCATCAAGGTCAACGTACTTCTGTAGAACTACTGTTGAACCTGGAATTGATTGACGTGCGGGGCGCTTATCTGCGACAGAACGAATTAGGGGTTCTGAACGGAGAGCGAACTCGAGAAGGCGGTCATACGCCTTTTGTACGAGACCAGCGCCGCCTACTGTACCGCCGAACGAACCGCTCGAGGTATCTGTATATGCGTTTGCCATGTTTTTTAGTCTCCTTGACTATGAACGGATATTATTGTTGTGACTGAAGAAAAGCCATGAACTCTTCAGCGCTCTCAAAATTGCCATTTAGTCGAGCATTGATGTCATTTGCTTTATCTGGCGAAATACCTTGCTGCGTCACAATATCTTGCTGGCGTAGTGCCGCAAGATTAATGTCGTCATTGTTTGACTTTGGCTGATACCCAATTAAATCTCCATTGTCAGATAGCCAACTATTAATTGACTCTTCATTAACTTCGGAAATATCCTTTAGAATTAGCCGTGCTGCTTTAGTATTTACGCCCTTCTTTTCAAGGACTTCTTTAACGGTTGACTCACGCTGCGCCTTGGAAAATACCTCAAGTTGCTCTGTAAGTTCTTTAATACGCTTTTCATCTGAACGCTTTGCTTTCCGTAACTTCTTTACCAAGTCACTTCCATCAGAGTTATCGATGTCCGTATCAAAGTCATCGTCTTCGTCATCCCAGTTGTTGTTGCTCATAGCAACCCACCCTTCTATTCGTTGTTAGTTCGCAGGCCACAGTTCAGTTCGGGGAAACTGGCTGGCTCCTACTGTCGGTCTATTACGCTGCATGGGGCCGATAGGTCCATGTCAGGATTTTAGAATTGCCCTACCGCTGATGTAGTAAGGCTAGTTTTGTTGGTTCCACTTGAACCACCAAATGCTGCGATTTCTCGCTGAGTTAACTTTTGTCGCTTACGCTGAGCAGAGGCAAGTTGATTAAATACTTCTTGTTCTGCTTGTCCAAGGTCATAACCATCAAGGGTATTACCATAAATTTCAGATAGTTTCTTAGCATCAGGCAAGATGTCTGCAATAGTTGCATAACCCTTTTGTGCTTCTGCTTGAGTAACTCCTTGTGCAGCCAACTGTTCAGCAACCTGAACACCAGCAGTAATACCCTGACGGGCTGCTGCAACACCAATCTCAGCAGCCTGAACTTGACGTTCAATCTTCTGGAATTGCTGGTTAGGGTCAAGCACATAAGCCACAAGGTCATTCTGACCAATGTTATAAAAGTCTCTTAACTGCTTTGTAATTGCTGGGTCAGCATTTTGTACTCGCTGAACTGCAGTAACAATACGATTAGATAATTCATTAGCAGAAATATCATTAGCAATAAACTGAGATACATAGTCATCAGTATCAAACTGCTTTAATCCATATGCTCGCAATGCTTGGCGATAAGAATCTTCTAAACCAATGTACGTTCCAGCATCTAGAACTGATAATCCCTTTTTCAAACGCTCAGTATTTGCCTTAAAGCGTTGCTTATACTCTGGTGTTTCTTGTAGTTCAAAAGCAATAGTTGATTCCGTTGAACCATTAATTACTAACTCTCTAATCTTAGGAACTAAAGATTCCAAACCATACTTAGAAAAACGTGCAGTTAAACTAGTTAAAGCATTTTCTTTACGTTGTTTTTCTTCAAGTGCTTTTTGTTGTGCCAAAGCAGTTTCAGTAGTATTTGTACCAGTAATTTGCGTTGTTAACGCTGCTATTTGTTTTTGTAATGATTCAATTAAAGCAGTAGTTTCAGCATTTAACCCACTAGGCACAGCAGTTACTGTTGTAGTCGTAGGATTAGTTGTTACTGTTGTAGTTGTAGGTCTGCTTGTTGTAGTTGTAGTAGTAGGGTTGGTTGTTGTTGTAGTAGTTGTAGGATTAGTTGTTACTGCTGGGGTAAACTTTTTATTTATTACACTTGTACTAGGTGCTGTAACCCTACCAGTTACTGCATCAAAATAATCACTAAGCACACCACCATAAGTATCAACAAAAATCTGTGCTGTTGCTTTTGCATTATCATAAGCAGCAATTTGTTCTGGAGTTCTTTGTGCTGTTGATGTTCCAGGTACGCCAGTTTTTAGTCCAGTACCTTGGACAAGATTGCCCTGTGCATCGTAAATATTTCCATACTCAGTTGTACGAGTTGAAGGAATAGCCTTACCAATAGGCCACACTTCTTTATACTCTCCAATACCGCCAGCGGCAGTACGTACCCATTCTATTGTTGCACCTGCCGCTGCACCTTCTTTAGTAAGAGCAGGTTGAGGTTGTGCTTTATAAGCAGCAGTAATACGTGCATTTGCTTCAGTTGCTGTTTCACCTGGCAAACGATTTGCAGGGTCTGTTGAACTTCCTCCTGCTTTAACTACGGCCTCACTTGCTGCAGCAACTTGTGCTGGTGTCATTCCTTTAACTGGCATTACATCATCACCTTCCAGTCTCTAAGAATACTAGAACCAATTTCATTAAAACTATCTTGTGCATTTTTAGTATATAGGTAATCATCTTGTGACTTCATAATCTTTTCTGCTTCCCACAAAGGAATAGGAACTGGTTGCTTAGTCTTTGGGTCTACATACTGAGTTAACTTCATAAAAGTTGGATTGTTCCACTGAACAGTATCTGGGTCTACGCCATAAAGAGTTGCATAACTTTGCTTAAGGGCTGATGTTTGTGATGCTAAACTTCTGCCAGCCATAATGCCAGGAGCATAGGCCGCGTAAGCACTAGCAGACATCTTGCGGATTTCTTCTTCAATGTCATCATCAGTTGTTTTGCCAGCAAATAAATCTATTGACTTCTGGTCCCACCAAGACTTATTAAGCAACTGATTAACACCATAATCATCAGCATAAGTCTTAAGAGTATTAACCATGCCAAGTGTTGTGCCACCAATAGTGCCTATTTTTCCAGAATTAAGAATCTTTATATCTAATTGATTTTCATCTAGTCCAGAATCAAAACCTTTTTCTGTTAATTCATTAAAGGTTGCATCGTCTAAATTAATACCTTTGCCAACAAGTCTTTTACGTTGGGTTAAACGATATGCATCTAGTTGTTGGTCATATTGACCACGTGCTGTAGCCTTTAAACCTTGACGAGTCTTTGCAGTATCTGTTAAATTTTTATAATAATTAGTAGCAAAATACTTAAGTCTTGCCTCTGTATAATCTTTCTTTAGGAATAAATCATAAATTTCTTTTAATTCTGGAAAGGCGGCAATAAGAGATTCAGTTAAACCAAAGGCTAAAGCCTCAGCCCTACCATCAACAGTTGTATCTGTTACTGTAGTAGGACGACCATTAGGATACTTAGCAGCAAAATCAGATTGCATTTTTGTTTTAGCAGCACCAGATGGCATAGCATTAATTGTTTTTAATTCATTGTCATACTGTTGTTGCATCTCAGCAAGAGTAGCCATTTATTATCCCTCCAACCCTGCTAGGAAACTAATGAAGTTAATGCTTTGTGCTTGGTTATAATCCAATTTATTTTCCTTTGGAATTTCCTCACCAAGTTCGGCACGTACCTGTGATTCAGAAAATGGAACTGTTGAGGTTCTGGTTACTTCTTTGCTACCTTCTTTGATAGTAGTTAAAGTACCCTTTTTAATCTGTTCCATATAGCGGTCAGTCTTGGCTTTAATAATCTCTGGGTCTACATCCTTTTGAAGTTCAGACATGTAGACATCTCTAACAATTGCCTCAACTACATCACGGTCCATAAGGTTAATGTCACGGACTGGTAAGTCTTTTTTGCCATCTTTATCACCAGCAGGTCTACCACTTAACCACTTATCAAATGTAGGAAACTTTGTTACTCCATCTACTGTATAAGAATCAACAACTTCTACAGTAAACTCATTAGCAGCAGCCAATATACCACTGTTAAGTGCTGACTCGCTACGAGTATTGTATTCACGTTCCGTTATGTAATCAAGGTCAAAGAGTTGCTTGCGTAATGCTTCTTTTTGTTTGGCATACATTTTGCGAATAGCATTGGTAATTTGTGTTTTGTTAGCAAAAGAATAATTAACACCATCTGGATTGATAACCAAAAACTGTTGTAGTGGTGTTCCATCATCCATAAGTTTTTGGAGTATGCGAACTCTGCCACCTGGCTCAAAGTCTAAAAAGTATTTAGGAGTATCTCCACCAAAGCGTTCTTCAAGAGAGTTTTTTTGGTCACGGGCAGGATTTGGTCTATTAGCATTAGCCCTTTCCTTTGCCGCCTGTTGAGCACGGGCTTGGTCTGGTGAAGATGCAGCCATTATCTATTAACCTCCGTAGGACCTGCTGAAATTGCTTCTCGTGAATATGTATTAAGTAATGGTTTAAATATCAATCTATTTGCTTCAGCAACTGCTGGATTTGCCTTTGCAATCTTGTCAATAATGTCAACAATTTCTGCTTTTCTTTGTTCTTTAATTTCTGTATAGTCATACCGTGCAGCAAGTTGCGTATCTTCTCCTATTAAAACAAAGTCCGCTACTTCTTCAAGAATTAACTTCATAGCCTTACGGGTTTGCTTATCAACTGGAGTAGTGCTGCTATTAATAGCCTCATTAAGTGTCTTAAACTTTGTCTTCAATACACCACGGTCATTAACTGAGCCTTCAATTTCTGCCTGCAAGAAAGGATTAGAGTTTAATAATAGTTTCTTTTTCTGTGTGGCAGTAGCAATTAATTCTTTTCGTGATTCTGTAACACCAACTGTTTTTAATTGCTCTTCTAATTGCTTAGAGATATCAAAGTATAATTGCTTGTCTTCTGCAATCTGAAGTTTTAATAAGTAATCTTCTAGTTCAGGTGACTTAATTAAACCTTCTGCTTGTATCCAGTTGTACACGCTTGGGTTGTACTCGCCAACCTTTGGTGCAAAGATGTAAGCAATTTCCTTGTATGAATCTACAAATGACTTGTTCTCTATAGCCCAGTTCTTAAGATTATCTGTTGTGTTGATAAATACCTTGTATTCCTTTTCAGTACGCTCAACTGTGTAGATAATCTTTCCTGGATTCTTTCCAACAAATGTAGCAACCGCTAAATCGAAAACGTTATTAACGTCATCGCCAGCATTACGCATAATACCGTTGTAAATATCCCAGAACTCAGGCTTAAATCCAGTAATACCAACCTTCTTCATGTAGTTAGGTAGGTCTTTACTTTCCTTAAATGTTGGCATACCTGGAGATACATAACCCAAAAGAGTACGAGCAATCATAATGTTGCTTGTAGCAATCTTTAAGCCTTGAATGTACTCATACTTTTCATCTGCAGTTGCATTTGCACTAGGTGCATTTCCAAATGCTTGGAAGTAAGCCATAGCCTGATACATTGCTGTATTTTGTTGACGCTCCCAGTCTTCATTAAACTTCTGCAACACAGGAACTTTTCCAGACAAGGCTGCACCAAATGTATCAAGCAACATTGGTGTAAACGCCTTAGTAAATGTCATTGAATCAGCAAAATTACCTAATCCAATTTGGCCTAAAACATCTGAAGACTTTTCAGCATAAGGCTGCAAGGCATCAACTTGTTTTTTATCAATAATGCCAAGACCCTCAAGAGTTGGGGCAAAGTTACGAAGGATTCCACGACCAATAAGAACAGCAACTGCACCCATTGGACCAGACAATGCTGGCTGTCCAGCATCTGGAGAAAACGATGGGTTTGTTAATCGTAATTTAAGTGTTAACTCATTGTAGGTAGGAACCTTAAAGGAGTCATTTCCAGTAAGAACCCTAAGTACTGGCTCAACAGCAGAACTTAAAATAGCATCTGTTGGAAAAATGACAAACTTCTCACCATTTTCATCTTCATAAACATCTCCTGCTGCATCAAGGCCAGTATTTAATAAACGCAGACGATACAAAGAACGCAGTGGTGCCTTTGTGTATAGGCGATAAATACGGCGCTGGAAATCTTCTGTTGACCTATAAAAACGAGCAACAGAACGAGCAGACATAGCAAAGTTAGACTTAACCGATGGGTTATCTACATACTCAATAAGTTTTTCGCTTGAGTCCTTAAATGCAATTTCAGTTGTTTTCTTTTCTGCTTGTAGTGCTGCTGCTTTTTTAGCATTTTCTACAGGCATGCCGCTTTCTATCAGTTGCTTTTCAATTCTTGCTCGCAACATATTCTCATATGGCACTAGTTCATCCATACGATTACTAAAATAAATCCACAATGCTTTCTGACGGAACATTCCTGTGGTTGTTGCGTCCATTACTTCCATTGCATTGTTACCTAGTTTTGAAATTGCATAGCCAATACCAGTTCCTTCTTTGAAAATGTCCATATCAACATTTTCGCCTGTACTGGTTAAGCGTGTATTAACATCTCCGCTAACTGGATGTCTTCCAAGGGTTGCTATTTCAAATTGCTGGTAAGTAATACTGCCAGCAGCGTTAGACCAGGCTCCATCATCCATGCTCTTTTTAGATTTAATTCTAAACTGCTCAATTTCAGCGTATTTAGTTTTAACTAAATCAAACAACTCGTCATTAAATGTATTTGGACCACCATGAAAAGTATTTCTTAGGTCTATAAGCATGTTTTGAATGTGAATCTTGGCAATTTTTTCATCTGGTAAACCCTGTTGACGATAGTAAACAGTAGTATTAAACATTGAAAGGAACTTTTCAGCAACGGTTGGGTTGCTTATAATAAAGTCTTCGACTTCATCAGAGTACCTAAATCCCATTTGTTCTAGTAATTCATCACGAGCACTTAAAAAGTTATCTTTAGTTCTTAATGCGTCGTTGCGAAAAAATACAGGCACTGGGTCAAGAACCACTGGGCCAACAACTCTTTTACTGTTGTATGGAAAACGGGTACTCCAGTTATCAAAGTGTGTTTTAGCAATTTGAGTTTCTGACATTTGAGAAACTTGCTTTGCAGTGTATTTGTTTCCAGCAATTAAGCCAGCATCTTCATACATTTTAGTTAAATTGCTAGGAGTAAACATTGAGTCTACAAAATCTACGTCAATTTTTCCAGAAATAGAAGCACGAGCACCCATTGAGTTAATCATTGACTCGAATACAACTGGGTTATGCTTCATTAACTTTGTAATATTTTTCCACTCAGAAGCAGAAACTGTATTTTGGTATATTTGTTGAGCACGAGAAACCATATTTTCACGAATTAATGCCATAGAAATTTCTGCCTCTGGCACATCGTATTTACGTTTAGCAGATTCTAGTCTTGCTAGTTCTCTTACTGCTTCTATTCTAGTTTCTGGACTAATCTTTTTTGTTGGGTCTAACTTAGGCATTAACTTAAGATAAAGTCGAGTATATAAACCTTGAGATGCCTTAGAACCAGTAATTGTACTTAAGGCTCTAGTTGGTTTAATAGCAGAACCAGAGAAGAACTCTCTTAAAGCATAAAAAGGAGCATACAAAGAAAAGAAGAAAGTTTCATCTATTCCTGAACGCATACCAGAGCGTGGAAAAAGAGTCCAGTTTGCCCAAAAATCGTTAAGATTTTTTATATTGTTGCGTCTTGTTAAACCAGATATAGTGAAAAAATATCTAAACTTTTCATTTCGCTTGGAGTCAGCGGCATACTGATAAAGTAAATCATAAGGTAGCGGTGCTACACCCTCTGTTAATTGAGATGGTTGAACAGCACCCTTGCTTGATATCAATGGTACTTCGTTTTCAAAACGAATTGCACCCTTTTCTAATACATCTAACCATTCTGATGGTATTTCACTTCTAGTTGTAGAGGTAAGTCCATCGTCATTAAATGTTTTAGATAGGATTTCTTCCATGCTTGTTTTGCCACCAACAGTTCCATTCATTCCGAGTTTAAGCATGTACCCGTAATAAAGGTTGCGAATCACAGTTCTCTGTAATTCTGGTGGTGTATCTATAAATAACTCAACAAGGGCATCAGCAAACTTTGTATCCATTACCTGGTTTGCTAGGTTTCTAACATCTTCAATTGTTTTAATTGCATCGTCACCAAATAAAATACGACCAGGAGAACGAGACAAGCCTGTTCCGACCTGATAAGCGTATTTTCTTGCTGACCTAACATTGGTTTGAAGCGCAAAAATATCTGAAACATCAGGATTAATAAGAGCATCTGAATCATCAGAAACCTTTTTTAAGGTTTCCATAATAGTTGCTAAGCCTTCATCGTTTTTACGGATTGCTTCTTCTGTAGAACGGGCAGCAATTGTAGGATTAAAGGTATCGTATATAGTTCGTGTGATAGCAGAGGTTAAGTTTCTAGAAGAACGAGCAGTAACAATACCATCACGGCGGAAATATATTCCATCTACTGGACCACTTAGGAATGAATCAAAATCATCTACTTCTGTAAAGAATCTTTTAGCACCTGTTGCATTAAAGTCATCGGTTTTTTTCATTTCTGAACCAATTAACTTAACTAATTCTCTATCTCTCCATTGAGGATAGTTTTGTTTAATTTTATTCCAAGCAATTGATTTTACGGTTGGGCTTGTAGCATCTGTGTATTCTCTTATTAGTGGACCAAGTTCGTCGTCCCAAAGTTTAATTACCTCTGGTTGAGTAAATGCCCAGTCTAATGCCTTTGAAGTATCACCTGATTTTTCTGCAATAAACCTGTATTGGTCAGCCATACGCTCACCACGAGTTTTTAATCCCACAAATTTTACTGCTTCTCCAGCGGTAACATTAAGACCAGCAACACCTTTCGTAACTGCCTTAACAGCAGGACCAACACCAACATAAGTTAATGGGTCAATTGCTATTTGATAAACAGCATCTACTGGAGTAGAAAGCATTTTCTTTACTTTAACTTTTGCTTTGTCTGGTGTTTTAACACGAGCAATAGCAAGAGCCTGCTTAGTTCCTTTTTCTGTACTTAAATCTATTCCAACTTTTTTAAGCATCCTAGTTGCCCAGTAATTTTTATTAATAGTTGGAGAATCTACTGGTGCTGCTTTGTTTGCAAAACTGCGTCCTAAAGAAATCTGAGATTCAACCTTAACAAGGTCTAATAGATTTTGGAACTTTTCTGGTTCATTGCCCATAAAAGAAATAGCAGCATACATTTCTTCATCAAAAGGCTTTCCGTATAAATCTAAAGATTCACCAATTGTGCGACCTTCAACATTGCCTCTGACTAAAGTAATTAAAGCCTTGCCGTATTGCTTTTCAAAATCCTCAACACGCTTCCAGTTCCAAGAATTTAAACTGTTATAAGAGTCAGCAAGAAGTTTTAAACTAAAAGGCTTGCCTTGACCCATTTGAGAAGCAACTGTATACGGGGTGTTAATAGTTCTACCATATACTTCAGCAACCTTAAAAGCAGCAATCAAAGGGCTTGCATACGCAGCAGCAGTTCCTAGCGCAGCGCTTCTTGCTGAAGATAAAACATTTCCTAAAATACCTTTTTCTTCAGCAAACTGACTTTTATCTGGATAGATATAGCGAATGTTGTTTTGAACAAACGGGTCAAGTTTTAAGAACTCTTCACGTGCTTTTCTTTCGCTCAACTTTAATAGTTCTTTAGCCTTAACAGAACTTAAAGCAAATTGCTCAACCATCATTTTAGATTGAGAATCAAGGTTAGATTTTATAGCAGCAGAGTAAAAATTAGGATTTAACTTTGCTACAGATGGGTCTAAAGGAACCTCTGGCATTAAGCACCACTATCTTCTAGCATGCGATAAATTAATTCTGTTTCTCCAGTTGGGTCCTGTTGGGCAATCTGGCGAATAACTGAAAGAATATTTCTTTCTTGCTGTTGAGGAAGGTTTAAAATACTAGAATCAGGACCAGGTCCAAAATCTACACCAGCGGTAATTGGTTCATCTCTAAACTTTGTCTCAGCAGTTAATGGAGTAATCTCTAAAGGACTTGTTCCAATTCTTTCAGTACCTTGCATAGGTGCAGCCATCTGTGTTGCCATAGTTGATTCACCTTGACCATATGGCAAACCAGCAATGTATCGTGCAGGTTGTGTGGCATTACCTGATTGTCCATTACCACCAGTTGCAGAAATGTTTGATGGATTATTTTGAGGGGCTGTTGGACGGTACCCACCACGATTTTCTGGTGCAGTTGTCATTCTTCATCCTCCTCTTGCTCAATAGGTTCATGCTTAGTGCCAAGTACTTCGCTGTTATACTCTTGTGCCATCTTCATCATGCCGTATGCGTTCCACGGTGTCATGGCTTCGCTAACTTCTGTGTGTAAATATCGGGACCCTTCGTAGTCTGCCCATTCGGTTATTAATAACCAATTGGCGCAGATGTAATCAGTCCCCTTCTCATCCTCATCCACAAGGATTCTTAGTGCTTCTTCTATTTTGTCTCTAAACTCTTTGCTCATTTTGCGTGTTGAACTTTCACTATGACTGGTTCAGCCGTGTGAATGTCCCAACGAGATGCAATTTTAATTGCCATTCTAATATCTAGTTCCGCCACCTTCGGCGTAGTTTGCTTTCTAGAATTAGCAAAAGCCTCAATGGCACCGAGAGCAATGTCAGCACCACTGCCAGAACAGTAGATACCGCGAACATCGCGGTCCCAAGAATAATCTTCAAAGATAGGATAAATAACTCCACGAACGACAACAAGAAATTGCGAATCATGTGCTGCTGCGTCTCCGTCCTCTTTCATGTCATAACCAGAATCAATAAACAATTTACGCATTGCTGGTATAAATGTTTGTGTCATAAACACATCTAAGTCATCAGTGGCACGTGGCTTAGGTGCTTTCCACCCAAACTGCAAAATGTTTGAACCACGACTAGCACCAGAACCTGCAATTAGGATTCCGTTGTTTTCAATAATTTTATGTGTTGCTAACTCCATAAAGCGACCATCGTCGCCAGATGAACGGGAATCACAACCAACTGCTGCCCAACCATTACCTTGAATTGCTACTAGCGTTGTCATTGTCCCCTCCTTAAATTAACGGCGCGTAACTGTCCTTGCTGATGCTGAGGCTTCTCCGCCTGAAGTTAAACTTGCTAAAAGACTTTGTAGTGGTGCTGGGCCTTGTGGTGCTTCAGGAGCGCCTCCTGCTGGCGCGGCGGGAACAGGGGACGGTTGCTCAACCTGTGCACCAGCAGGAGGTAATTCTGGCGCAAAGACTTCTTCAACGGCATCCTCTATTGGTATGCCACGTTGACGAGCCTTAATAACTCCAGCAATTTTATTTACCACGGCTGATGGGTCCCCACCTTGCACAGCCATTTGTGGAATGGCTTGTGTATATGCTTGCAAAGAACTAACAAGTGCTTTACGCATATTTTCAATTTCAATCTTTTCTTGCTCTTGTGTTACGTTAATACCAAATGGTAGTTCACGCATTGCTAGGTCTGTAGAAATTAATCCACCACCTAGTGCTTGTAACATAAAAATAAGTCCTTGTGCTGGGTTAAGTCCAGCAAGCATGCCGTATCGAACATCAGCGGTAAAGTCACGCTTAATGTCTTTGCCTGGCTTGTATGTAAGGCTGTAAGGAGAACCTGCATCTACACCACGGATTGTTTTTTCAACATCAAAGAACTTCTCATCTACTTCAAAACATACAGAGATAACATCTCGTAATGCAGAAGCAAAGATAGCCTGAGCAGATTTAACCTGTGTATCAAAGCCACCCATAAGTGCTTGAACACCCTGACCAGTAATAATGGAAGCATCAATGTTTCCAGTACGTCCCTCTGGGTAACGTGTTCCTGTTCGTAGTTCCTGCTGCAACAAAGCCTGCTCAGTAAATGCACCAGGCGGAATGTTAAGGTCTACGCGTCTTACACCCGCTGGGTTAGCAGTACGAATAATTGCATCGCCACCCAGTTCAAGTTCTGTTACATCTGTTGGTAGAACAATTGGAGCCTGTACTGACTTTTCTGCTGCTTCCATCGCAAGTAATGCGAATCGATTGCGAAGCAACTGAATACCAAGTACATCATCAAACTGTCCACGCATCTCACCATCAACTGATGGACGCTTAGCAACAACAACCATCATTTTACCAAGGGGATTTTTTGCCTTAGATAAAATCAAATTGTTTCTATCTGGAACAAACAACAGAGATTGCTGTGCATCGTAATAACGAATTATCTCTAGTTGAGCGTTAAGGTCTCCCTTGTACATTTCTGGACCAAGGATTTCTCTTGCATACTCAGGGAACTCTGCAGCGAGTTCTCCAATGCTCAAGTAATAACGCTTAGCAAAGGCGATACAGCGTCCGTAGCGGTCAAATTCTGGGTAAGCCCCCACTGGATTTTCTACGCGAATACGCGGTAGCCCTGCTTCTTCGTCTAATTCAATAATGAAAGGGACGAAACCAAATGTGATGTACATGTCTGCGCCTGTGTACATCTGTACTTGCAAATCTGAATTAGCAAAGTAATTGTTAGCAATACGAGTACGTGTGTCTGCAAATTTGCGAGCACGGTCATTTGCTTGGTTAGCAGCAGAACAGTTAACAGATGGCAATGGAGCCATGACCTCAGAAAGGTCACGGGCTACAATGTCAATAAAGTTTGCTACTACGTTAGCATCAACACCCTGTGGAAAAAAATCTGGGTAAACACTTGCTATCTGTCCTTTACGGACAGCAAGAACATCTTGCTGGCGTGCATCACGCTCTGCAGCGCGGTCTTTAAGGGATGCAACGCGTGCTGAAATCTGTTCTATAGAAAGCATTATTGTCCTAACGATTGATTAAAAATTACGGATAGTTATTACTGACCGTACTTAATTTTGTCTTTTGATGTCTTAGGATTTCCCCAGTTAACCTGTCCCTTGTTATTAGTAGTAACACCATTAACAGTACGACTATTTACAATAACAGGCTTCTTAGGTGCTGCTGCAGCGCCAGAAGGGTTCTTAGAACTTAAATATTTATCTCCAGGCTTTACTACTGTTACTCCTGCTGCCTTTTGTCTTGCTGCTGTTGCTGCTGCTTTTGCTGCCGCTTCTTGTGCAACTTGTTCTCTTTTTGCTGCACGAGCAGCCTCTTCTGCTTTTTTCTTTGCTTTTGCTGCAGCCTTAGCAGCGGCTTCTGCTGCTGCTTTCTTTGCTGCTGCATCCTTTGCTAACTTTGACATTATTTTTGCAATTGGCATTTTCTTACTCCTTGTGTGTTATGTTTATTTTAGAACTTAGCCGATATTTCTATATGCCTTAGCGACATACTTGGCACCCTTTTTTGCAATACCACCAACGGCACGTGCAACTTTTCCATACGGCACTAAATACATAGCAACATCGGATGGAGACTGAGGCATAACATATTCATTAGAAATCTTTGCTGCTTTGCCAGCAGCACCTTTAATAGGTGTTTGCTTTTTAATTGGCAAGTCAGTGCGATTAGAAGTTCTAGCCATTAGTCTGCCCTTATCCGTATTGTTGTTGCCACATTTCAGATGCAGCGTCATCGAGGTTAATTGATGTTCGTTTATATTGTTGTGCTCTGGTAGCCCAACGATTGTTGGCATACCTAGCGATATTGCTATTTTGTTGCATAAATTCACGGGCACGAATAACGGCAAACCATAATGCCATAACAGTATCCGTCTTACCTTTAGTATCAGCCTTCCAAGTAATTAACTGTTGGACTAACGCCTTCATACCTTCTGAGTTTTCGGTACTAGGTAATTCTATAATGTTGTTCTTTTGGAACTTTCCTTCGCGTGTAGTGCCAAAGAGTGTCGACATAGATGCCACACCGAAGTTCGTGTCCCACTTGTTCTTGCCTGTAAAGTGAGAATTAAGCCGTACGCCGTGTGAAGAGAGCCATGTTCGTAGTTCTTCGTCGAGGGAGTAGGCTTTCTGGTGGGCGTTGATTTCAACGCGGAACTCTTGCGGTCTGTACCGAAGCGTAAAATCTTCAATGGCTTGCCTAATCTTTTGTGGCGTTGGGTCTGACATGTTCATACACTCTAGAACATAAATCTTTCCATCAGTTCTGTTATAGGTAATAGCCACAAATGCAGCATTACCCGCCATGGCAGGGTCAAAGCCCACAATGGTATAACCCTCAACTTGAGGTGGATGTCCCGTTGCACCAGGTCTTAATGGACCACGCTTACGCATGCCATTGATAGAACCTTGCACCAGTTCAGGCGGAAAGATTGAATCTTCAATTACATCTTCTTGTTGGTAAACAAGTGCCCATGTTGCTGGGGTTACTTCGCTTCTACGCTTAAAAAGCGTTTCGCCATCCCACTTAGGGTAGAACCCATTTTCATCAGGTGGTGTATCTTCATCCCCGTCCCATGGTGTATCACTCTTAGCCCAGAGAGTTTCCCAATCTTCTGGCTTATCTCCATACTCAAGAACGGCAGGCATACCCATGTATGTAAAGGGTGACTTGCCTCCAGACCAATGCTTAGGGTCACGGAGTTCTTTATAAAAATCAGATGGCGCAATACGGGTACCTACCACCAGTAACTTACCATTCTTGCCCAGACGGGTAATAACTTCTTTTTGCAGCCAGTTAATCTGCTTCTCGTGCTCGTGAGCGTTAGATGTAGTTATACAGTCATCTAGGATAATCAGGTCAGCACGGGCACCGTAAATCTGCCCACCCATACCCAGTGCCTGGATAGTAGGGTCCTTCTCACTTGAGTTTCTCGCATCACTCCCAAGGTAAACCGTATCAACTCGCCAAGTGTCTGAGTCTTCTTTCCATCCCCCTTCAGGCCCAAAAGTTGTTTGTAACTTGAGCCAGCGCGGGTGAGATAATCTCTGCTTGATTGCGTACACGAACTCGCGTGCTTTGATAAGGGTCTTCGATACCACAATAATGCGGACGTTCGGATTGAGAGCGATGCGATAAGTTGCGTAGTTAACCGTAATGACGGTTGATTTGGCGTGCTCAGGGGGAACGTTTAGAAGAAGGCGGTTCCGATTGCCTGGCTCATAAATCATACTAGGGTGGAGCCACGAAGGCTCGCGTCCCTCTAATAGGTCAATCCAGTCCATGTGATGAGGAAAGACCTTCTGGTCCAAAAACATCTCAGAGAACTGAGGAAAGGTAATATCTTCACGGGCTACGCCCATGGCTTTTAATGAACGCTCTTTAGCGTTTTCCTTTGCCTCGGCTAGGGCAGTAGCAAAGGCTGGGTCTCTCAGGCACCAGATACGAACCGTATCGGGTTTCTTGCCGTTTTGCTCCATAGCCTTATGGACAGACATACCCTCAGAAACCAGCGCCAAAACTTTGGCTTTAGCCTCTGCCGCCATAGCGGTACGAGGGTTATTAGTCTTCTGAAAAGTCACGTAACTGTCCCATCTGCATATAGTACAGACCAGTTAGTAACGGATAGTAGATACAGTCTGTAACGCAAGTTCCTGAAGAACTTGCTTAGGTATTAAAAGAAATAGTCTCTATATAGTATTAACCCGTTCAAACAGCCATTCCGAACGGTGCAAAGGCAAAAATCTTTTTACTTAATTAAAACAGTTAAATAACAGCCTAAACAGGGCACAGGGATTGTACGGGAAAATCTTTATGGGAGATACTATCTATAAACAGACACAGATTTAATAAGGCTAGGGTCAGAATTATCTGCCCCCAGACTGGTAGGACAGACTATCTATACTGTACAGTGTGAGACTGGACTATAGTCTATCCGCTCGACCATGTCTCGCCCCCAGTTCTGTTTATAATATAACCGCACAGCGCTGGATTATAAATGAAATCGTTACAGCCCTGGCGATGGCTATGTCTTTAACCCTCACCGATGCAGGCTGTAGACCAATGGTCGTAATCTGTCCTATGCTTTGTGGTCAAGGACGACGCTCCCGCTTTGTCGCCCTTGCCCCGCAAATCAAAGGCAGACCAGACGGCGATACAATTCCTTAGAATTGCTATCACCGTCTTTTACTCATGACCCCTGTGATTTTATCTCCATCAGCAAAATAGCAAGCCGCTATTACCATGATTCCCGTCACACCCTACGGGCATGACAGTAATCACAGTAACAGCCAGTGCTTGCCATTTCAGTCACATTGTTCTAGGGGTGCATGGCTGATGTGCTGATGACGGCTCTCGATTTTGAGCATCAGAGTCTTGTCAAGCCAAGCCTCTGATAAGAGCGCTCAAAATAGGCTGGCAGGCTGCGCCTGCGTAGCCATTGCTCGCGCCTGAGATAGATGGGCGTTGCCCTTAAAATTTGGGGGTGGCTAACGAAAGGAAAGTACAATGTCTGATGAACTGACTGTCTCCAACCCATGCTACCAGTGCATGATTCAGATGGAACTATGTGTGGACTGCCAAGACCTACGCGACTCACGGGCGACTAACATCGCCCATGACCTAGTAGACGAAGGCAGTATGCAATACCGTAACCAGATGTTAGGTGTAGCCGAAACATCTGGTCACGACTGGGTAGGCGCTACCACACGGGTAGAACCGTACTTTGTATACGCTACCCAAACATGGGAGGATACCCGTGAGGAGTTCCTAGAACCTATCACCAACCTATCCGATAGGTTCTTTGAACTGATTGTGGACTTAGGTCCACATGAAACCGTGTGCGCTGACTGCCACATGGTATGCAATAAGCACGCTGTATGTCCAAGTTGTAACTAACAAACCAAGCAGACCTGCTCTGAACAAGTGCAGGAGCAGGTCTGCACAACAACACTACCAACAGAAAAGGAAATAACATGAACACAGTCACATTCAAGAACAGCGTTATCAAGAATGTTGTTGACCGCAATGGTTTCTACACAGCAACCATCAACGACTACGAACAACTACCAACAGGGCGCATGATTTGCTCTGACTCTACACGAGTGGTTATCTTCGACGAGAATGTAATCACACAACTGCGAGAACTTAACTGGCTCGCAGATTCAACCGCATACATCAACGCAGAGGGTATCGGCAACACTCGATGGGACCGCCGCCCAAACATTGACAACAAGGACCGTAAGCCTGGACTCAAGCAGGTAGTCCTAACTGCAGTATCACAAGCATAAAGACACAGGCAGGTGGGGGCTTCGGCTCTCACCTGCCTTCTCTTTTTTTCTTTCAAGCAGGCCCCGTAACATCAACGGACGGTAACAAGTTCATTATCTAACCAGAAAGGTAACAAAATGTTATTAGATTCTATGACAATGTTGGCAATCTTTATAGCCTTGACTACAAGTATCGCAGTTATTACACTAGCAATTAGACAGAACATGTTGTTAATGAAAGAGAATACAGAACTACGCCGTGCTTTAAGAACAGAAAAGCAGGCGCGTAGTAACTACTACTACATAGACAAAGATGTAGCGAAGGAAGACCTATGGACAACCAAGTAAAGTATGCAGTTCATAACTGCCACACATGTGGCATGGATATTTTAGTAGATGTAAATAGAACCAGCCCACGAAACTACTGCAGCCCATGTGCATGGGCAAAGTTAGGAGAAACCAACTATGTCGTACACAGTTCATGAGATAGCGGACTTAAATGAGTCCATTGATAAAGCAATACTTAGCCTAAAAGCAGCCAACAATATCCTCGAAGAGATGATGGCGACAGGCAGAATCTATGTGGAAGGAGACGATGATGAGTGAACTCGAACGCCCTAATACATGGTGGGCAATAGTTGAGCGTCAAGAAATTGACGAAGACTACGACATCAAGATGACAGATGAGCAGTGGGGTGTAATGGTGCACAACCTAAACAAGGCTGCATACAATGCAATAGATGCAATCATTACTGAAGTTGTGGATGAGATGTAATGACTGGTCCATACACACCAGCACAGTGCGCTGACTGCGACCAGTATGCAGAAAACTTCTGCAATACCAGCGGTCTATGCACAGATTGCTGTAGTAAATGTGAGGATGAATACGAGTGTGAGGAGGAACTATGAGTGACTTAAACCCTGAATACTTAGATGTAATGACAACCCTAAAGATAGTAAGATTAGTTGGAGGATACACGCTTGAAGAAGTAGAACGCATCAGCAATGGTGAGTTTACCAAGCAAGCAGTAGGTAGTTACGAACGCAACCATAGAAACATAACAGTTAAAAGACTGTTGAGATTGTGTGAGGTGTATGGCATATCAATTGATGCAGTCATCAGACACGCTATGTATGCAGACCAAATGCATGTAATGAAAAGGAGGAAAGATGGGCTACGAACCACCGCTTGAAGATGACATAGCACTAGACAAAGACATAGAAGATGACAGCGATGTATACACAGAACCAGACAGGATGTGGGGCGATGAATGAAATATCAATCCTCCCTCTCACACCATTACAGTCCTGGGTATTCCTCATTACAATTTTCTATCTCCTCTACAGATGGATTGTTAGATGAAGAGACTATTCGCCTTGCTTACAGCATGGTATCTAGTGTTCTGGTCACTGCTACCAGGGCACACGCCAATAGCACACGCAAAACCACACACAGAACTCAAGCCTACAGAGATGAGCGAGTTCCATTGGACTCCTCGTGCCCTGAAATTATATGCAAGACAGTTCATGAAAATGGCATACCCAGACTGGAACTTGTCTGAGTATCGCGCTCTTAAAAAACTATGGGGTAAAGAGTCGGCATGGAATCCAAAGGCAGACAACCCAACTAGTTCTGCATTTGGTGTTCCACAACTGCTTAACCTTGACCCATCAACGCCAGCCCCGCTTCAGATTGAGCGGGGGCTGGCATATATAAAGCACCGTTACGAGAAACCATCAATTGCGTGGTCACATTGGAGGGAACATGGCTGGTACTAAAAGATGGGAAGTAAACATAACATTCTTTGTAGAAGCAGAAGATGATGATGCTGCTTTACGCAAAGCAACAAGCACATTAAAGTATGGCAAGTCAGATGTAACTTGGGCATGGATATACACAACAAAGTTAAAGGAAATCGAATGACAGTCGGAACACCAGGACTAGCAGAAGCAAAAGAATTAGCCAAGAAACTTTACGATGATGAGTTCGGTGCTCATTATTTACTTGGCTATATGTGGGCAACACTCACAGATGAACAAAAACAAGATGTGTTGGAATCTCTCCAACGCTACCTAGACGGAAGGAAAACAAATGACAACAGCAGACAAGATGCGTGAAGCCATTGACGCATGCAAGGACAGCATCATAGGTACTGACAATGAAGGACAAGAACTACAAGACCAACGCAAGACATTGACTGACAGTATCTACGCACTACTCAATACAAAAGAAGAACCAACAGTTGAACACATAGCAGAAGTAACAGTTGCATTGGATAAGGACATCCAACTGCGTGACTTCTTGCTAGGTCTACCATCAGAGTACCTAGTAGAAGATGTTAATAATTATCTAGGATACTTCTGGGATTCAGTGCCGAAGGAATACATAGCACCTATTGCTAGTGTACTTGCTTCCAATCTATATTCTATTGAGCGTCTAGATGATGCAAAAGAAATGCTTGCAATGGCACTCATTGCTAAGCCAAACTATTCACTAGCGAATCTACTTACCCGTGTGTTCAACTCACATTGGCCAGCAGATGCGTTCATTGCCATGACCCACGAACTACATCCAAAAGTTAAAGAAGGAATGGGTATCTAAATATGACAAACACTACAGCAGATGTAGTAAAGAACCGCTCAGCCTGGATTAAAGCAGGCGTAGCCGTTGAAGCAAACAGCGCAGCAGAAGTAGCCAATCAGGCAGGACTTGATTGGACTGTATCTCTATCCGATATGCATACAGAAGAGTTTATGCATGTGCCCAAGAAGCAGGCTGTTGTTAAGAATGATGGTGGAAAACAGTCAGTCATTGGTGTAGTAGGCAGCAAGTACAAAGTCTTTCAGAATTCTGAAGTCTTTGGTTGCCTTGATGGCTTGATTGATTCAGGTGATGCTCGCTATGCAGCAGCAGGTGAGTATGATGACGGTGCAAAAGTATGGATGCTCATGTCATTACCAAAAGAAATGGAAATCCAAGGCGACCCACATGCAGCCTTCTTACTAGCCAAGACTAGTCATGACGGGTCATCATCAGTAGTAGTTCGTCCAATCATTGAGCGATTGTTTTGTGCCAATCAAATCAATCGTATCTTTAGAGCCAAGAATAAAGCACACACATACACGCTGCGTCATACCCAAAACGCAGTGCTATCAGTATCTGATATGCGAAACATTCTTGACCTAACCTACACAAGCATTGATGAGTACAGCAACCTTGCTAATCATCTAATGCAGCGTGAAGCAGACATCAGCAAAGCAACTGCGTACTTCAAAAAGGTATGGGCTTTACCTACCAAGATTGAGAACGCACCACTACACTTACTCAGCAAGGGTGAGAAGAACGCCAAGTCCCGTGCCCTCAATGCACGACAGAAAGCGTTTGCTATCTACTCAGATAGCCCAACACAAGAAAACATTAGAAATACAGAGTTTGGTTTATGGCAAGCAGTTGTGGAATATGCCGACCATTACTCTCAGAAAGATGCTAGTATTGCTACCCTTGCAGGGCGCAATGACGGCATCAAACTACGAGCACTAGAATTACTTTCTATCTAAGGAGAATGATGTACTTAAATCCAATAACAGTAGACGGAACTACATACAACTTCACTGAGGAATCATTGAAGGAACTAATCAAGAGTGAAACTACATTAAAGTTACGACTCGAGTCAGTCAAACTAGAAGCACAAGAAGCCTATAGAAAGATTGTATCTAACCGTAGCACGGTGTATGATTTCTTTTCTGAAGCATTTGATGATGGTTCAGATGAAGCAACAGTTAGTCGTGACGACGTTAACGAATTGCTTGAATCAATCGGTTCAGATGTACTTACTACAACCTGGTCAGCAACTGTAGAGATTACAGTTACTGTTACTGGTATCAAGGCTACCTCCCCTGAGGAAGTTGAAGATATCATTACGGACAACATCGAAGTCAGCGGCTACGACTTAGAGTTACACGACCCAGATGTAAGTGTGCATGGAATCGAGAGAGAGTAACCAACATCAGCAGCGCTATCTGACACATAGAAGTTTGTTCATTTCGACTATGTGTTAGACTTGGGGATGGGTGGTCCCGCCATCTGCGAACACGGGACACTAAACAAGGAGACAAATGCCAACAGAAATAACAAGAGATAGATACGGTAGACCAATGGTTGTGCCACCCAAAGGTGGTAAACCAATTGCTTATACTCGTGCTACTACAATCGCCAATAGTCTTGATGATGCATCAGCATTAACAGCATGGAAGATGCGTATGGCAGCAATAGGTTTAACAAGCAGACCAGACCTACTATTAGCAATAGGTGTGGCGGCAGACGATAACAAGTTAGTTAATGCATACATCGAAGAAGCAATGGATGCAGCAGGTGCTAGTAAGGCAGCAACAATAGGCACAGCCATCCATGCACTAACAGAAAAACTAGATTTAGGTCTAGATTTAGGTCCAATTCCAGACCAATGGTTGCCAGATATTAAAGCATACGAACAGGCAACAAGTATCTTAACCAATCTTTTCATTGAACAGTTTACGGTCTATGACAAGTTTAAAATTGCTGGTACACCAGATAGAGTTGTTGAGTACAAGGGTGAACGATTCATTGCTGACCTTAAGACAGGTCGCATTGACCATCCAAATAACATATCAATGCAGTTAGCAATCTACGCCAACGGCTTGCCGTATATGGTGGACACGGCAAGCCGTGGCACATGGGGCGACATCAACAAAGAGAAAGCAATTATAATTCATGCCCCAGCAGGGACAGGAACATGCAAACTAGTATGGGTTGACATCAAAGAAGGATGGAAAGGTGTACAGTTTGCAATGAAAGTAAGACAGTGGCGTGACCAAAAGGGTTTAGCCACTCCATTTGAGCAAGGAGAAGATAGTGCCTAGCACAGAAGCACCAATCAGTATCACAGTTAAAACACCAGCAGGTAGTTTAGTAACAGTCCGAGCAGAAAGCGGAGACGAACTAGACAACATCATTGCACTTTCAGTGCATGCAATCGCATCAGCAGCACAGGAACTAGAGTCAGCAGTACGCGGTACTCCAGCGCCAACAGCACAATCAGTAGCAGCAGCGTTCAATGGCAATATCATTGACACAATTGGTGGAACATCAGTTCCAGCAGATGCTTATGCAAATCAACCAGCACCAACTCAAACCATTGGTGGACGCAATTGTCCACACGGAAAGATGACTGCAATTCAGGGCATGGGTAAAGATGGAAAGCCTTACAAGGGTTGGTTCTGTCCAGCACCGAAGGGTGCCTTTGATAAGTGCAAAAATCAATATGTCACAGTACAGTCACCAGAGTGGAACACATTTGTTCCAGAACAGATTAAGTGAAAACACTTAGACGCTCTATAAATAAAGCAGAGGTGGGTGGCGAACCGTTGCCACCTGCCTTTGCTGCATTTGAAAGGGCTGGCATTATTCTGCGTCGAGCAGAAGTAACTGTAATCGCTGGCACTCCAGGTGCAGGTAAGTCATCAGTTGCATTATCTATCGCTGCAAAAACCAAACATCCTACACTTTACTTTTCAGCAGATACTAATGCACACACAATGGCTATGCGTTTGATTGCCATGACTGGCAAGATGACACAAACAGCAGCAGAAAGTCTGCTAAAAAATAACCCAGACAAGTCACATGAAATACTGCAACTTAACAATCACTTGTTCTGGTCCTTTGAATCTAGCCCTACACTCAAAGACTTGGACGATGAAGTCTCAGCATTTGAAACCGTATGGGGCAAGAGTCCTACCTTGATTGTCGTAGACAACCTAATGGATGTAGCAATGGATGGGTATGATGAGTTTGGTGCAATGCGTGCCGTTATGAAAGAACTTAAGTACCTAGCCAGAGATACCAACGCAGCAGTATTAGTACTGCACCACACCAAAGAAGGGTTCGATGGCTTTCCTTGCCAGCCGCGTAGCGCAGTGCAGGGTATGGTCAATCAGATTCCAGCAATGGTACTTACAATAGGACAGATGAAACAAGGAGACGACACATATCTATGTGTAGCCCCAGTTAAAAACAGATACGGACGGGCTGACCAAACGGGCAGCAACTATGTTACTCTGTCATTTAATCCTGAGTCCATGTACTTAGAAGATGTAGCAGTTAGATACCAACAGGAAGAGGTAATGTAATGCCAAAGTATAGAGTTACATACTCACAATATAAAGTAAAAGTTATTCGTGCATCATCATTAAAGATAGCAGAAGAACGTGCAAAGAAAGCAGAAACAGGTAGATGGGAACTAACAGAGGTTAGGGACGAACCACAAGAATGAGTACAGCAGCCAAGCGTAAAGGCAGCAAAGCAGAAGCAGATGCTGTTAAATGGTTGAAGGTCAATGGCTTTCCATATGCAGACCGCAGAATCGCAGGAGCACAACTAGATAAAGGTGATATCAGTGGTGTGAATGGAGTGACTATTGAGGTCAAAGACCACGTCCGCATGGACTTGAGCGCTTGGGTCAAAGAGTTGGAAGTAGAAATTAAGAACGACAACGCGTGGACTGGGACAGTTCTGCACAAACGGAAAGGTAAGTCAGATGTTGGTGAGTGGTATTGCACAATGCCAGCCAGCATTTGGCTTGCCCTAATCAGAAAGGCAATGGGTGAAACATAGTATCGCGGACTACTTAAGATATGTAGGCGCAGCCGTGCCTGCTGAGGGACACGGCTGGCGCAAAATTAAATGTCCATTTCATAGTGATAGTCATGCATCAGCAGGTATTAACTTTGAAGAAGAAAGATTCAAATGCCACGGATGTGGTGTTGGTGGAGATGTATACGATTTAATTATGCATAGGGAAGGAGGTAACTACAGTGAGGCTGTCAAGTTCGCACAGACAATTTCTCTTGCAGGCGACGCACCAGTACGCAAGTCAGATTCATCTAGCAGCAGAGTATCTAGCAACACGCAATCTATCGGTAGAAGAGGCGCAACGCTTTCATCTTGGAGTGGTAAAGGACGCTCTTCCAGGTCATGAACAGTACACAGGTAGACTAGCAATACCTTACATAACACCATCAGGTGTAGTAGATATTAGATTCAGAGCAATAGGTAATGCTGACCCAAAGTATATGGGTATGCCTGGCGCTAAGACCAGCATGTTTAATGCACAAGTAGTTCTTACTGCATCAGATTATATCTGTGTGACAGAGGGAGAAATAGACTGCATCACCATGAGTGTAAAGACAAATCATCCAGCCATAGGTATTCCAGGAGCCAACAACTGGAAACCATTTTACTCTAAGATATTAGATGACTTTGATACAGTAATTGTATTAGCAGATGGTGATTCAGCGGGTATGGATTTTGGCAAGAAGGTTAGCCGAGAGTTAGGTAATGTTAATATAGTTCAGATGCCAGAAGGGCATGATGTTAATAGCATAGTAATGCTAGAAGGAGCGGAGTTTATAAATGAGCGAGTCCGAAAATGCCTTTCTGAATAATGGTGAAGAAGTATGGGATTTTATTAGAGAACACCCTAGGTACATAGGCATACCAATCTCTAACAGTAAGGGATTAGATATCCTTAATGCACTAAGAGATGTATGGATGGCAAATAAAATAGACCATCAAAAAGCAAACAGCATGCTAACTATGCTGGCAGCCGTGTTAGTATCATCAGAAGCAGGACACGGAGATGAAATTGTAGAAGAAGTATTGGTGCAAGAAGCAATGATGGACTTTGAAGAACAGGCTAAGGAGATACTTAATGAAAGACCTGAATAATTTTGAAGATATCTTAAATGAACTACGTATTATTATGGTACGTAAGCATCAAGACTACGGCCCATTTAACATAGCCAATGCTCCAGGTGGTGCAATGAATGGCTTGCTTGTGCGTATGCACGACAAGATGGCGCGATTAGAAAACCTTTACTACAAAAGTAGCGACACGCCCAACTATGAAAGTATTGAAGATACCTTTATTGACCTAGCAAACTATGCAATAATCGGACTATTGGTGCAAAGGCGACAATGGGAAGGCGTAGCAGAGGGATAACGTGGACTACTTACAAGAGTATGAGCAGATGGTTGTGGCTATTGCTGCCGAATACCAGCGCAAATACCCAATGACTGACCAACAAGATATACAGCAGGTGCTGTGGATATGGTTCGTTAGTCACCCAGTTAAGTACAAAGAATGGTCTGCTCTGCCACAAAAAGACAAGGACAAACTCATAGCCAAGTCTCTTCGTAATAAAGCAATTACATATTGTGAACGCGAAAAGGCACGGACGGTTGGCTATGAGTTGCTTGACCTGTATTACTATGACGCATCTGTTATCGAAGCCTTCTTACCATCAATCATTGCTGAATCGTATGAGATTCCAACCAAGATTAAAGACCTTAACTTTAAGTTTAATAAATCAGAAACATCTAATGACGGTAACAACTGGCTAGTACTTAGGTCTGACATTGCAGCAGCATATTATAAACTGTCAGAAGCAAAGCAGTTTATTCTTAAAGTCAGATTCACAGTAGACAATGTCGAGTGGAGTGAGACCGCCAAAGAATTAAATACAACACCAGATGGTGCACGGATGAAGGTCCAAAGAACTATTGCATCTTTGATTAGAAATCTAGGCGGATGGAAACCACAGCATGATGATGATTTAGTAGAGGCAGATGATGAAGAACGAGGAGAATAATGTCGCTAAAGAAATCAGAGAGTTACTACATCCAACGGATTACACGCACGCTATGGACTTGCGAGGAGAATCTATTGGAGATGTTTGCATATGTGGAGGGGATGTATTTCATGCGCTTATTGCATTTGACAAAGGTGAAATATGCTTTTATTTCCTTGATGGAGAGTGCGCTAACTGTGGGTCAATGGTCACACTCCCTCACCCAGCGCACGAGGACTTTATCTAATGCCACTATTTGATTTTAAGTGCAGTTACTGCACAGAAGTAACAGAAACTAATGAGAACATTCCCCCAGCCTGCACCACTTGTGGTGAGACTATGCAGCGAGTATGGTCTGTACCAGCCATCAAGTTCAACGGCACAGGCTTCTATTCAACAGGAGGATAAATGGAGTATCCAGATTGGCAAGGAACACCTAACTGCAGAAGTGTAGATTCAGAAGAGTTCTTTGTACCAGATGGTAGTTCTACATATAGAGAAGTTAAGATGCTTAAAAAAATCTGCAGCAACTGTGAGGTTAAAAAGCAATGCTTAGACTACTCACTTAAGAACGCAGTCTTTGGGTTTTGGGGTGGTACTACAGAGTATGAACGTAAGTTAATGAGAAACAAACTAAACATTACACCCAAGCCACTATACTTAGGATACCCATGAGCAAACTATCAGACTTCGACCTAGACCTAGCAAGAGGGCAAGAAGGAGAAGGGTTAGTAGAACAACTACTAACAGGTGGTACTACAGTAGAAGTAAAGACAGATTTAAAATGGAAAGATACTGGCAACCTATACATCGAAACAGTTTGCTGGTCGCACAACAATGAGAATTGGTACCTGTCAGGATTGTCCAGTACTAAAGCAAAATACTGGGCTTTCGTGCTGGAGGGGACAACCCTGTTGGTGCCAACGGAGGTACTAAAACAGGTAGTTACGGCAAGGGGAAGAGCCATTACCTGCAACATACCTCCTAACCCTAGTAAGGGTTATCTTATTAAGGTAGAGGACATAATCAACTCTCTGCGTAAATAACAAAAAGACCCCCAGCGCTGGTAGAAATACCAGTTCTGGGGGCTTCTTGTCTCTATGGGGCTGCTAGGCCCCTTAAATAGGTACTACTTTGAACCGCGACCAAACTCTGGGGCAGAGTTATCTAGCCACTTGAGTAATGGACCAGCAAAGCCAGCCACTGCTGCCATTGCTAAGGTCTTAGGGTCTGACTCACCTGCAAGGAATAGTGCTACAGCAGATGCTGCTGCTGCACGAAACCATGTGAGTGCGAGTTGCTTGAATTGTTCCATCATTTCCTCCTAGGGGATTAGGATTTTGTACTGTGCAATTTGCAGCAAGTACAAACTTGTTTTGTATATGCTTTCTTAGCAGGTACTGGCGTTACCTTTGAGATAACTTGGTTAATAATCTTAGGTTGATTCATCCACCAAAACCACGGAGAAGTATCGGCACAAAGAGCGGACTCAATAGAAATATGTAGATGCTTATTATGAGGATTAGACCCAGTGTACTGTCTGTTTCCTTGCTTAGCCTTTTCTTTAGACCATATCTTGCCTTGAAAGATAAGATACTTAACTCGCTTATCTTCTTTAAGGTGTTCAAAAATTTTAACACAATCAATTCCATTCTTTGGGTCATGCGTTAAGTCAACTGCAAGACCAGTGTTATGGTCGCTGACTGGACTCTGTTTCAGATGAGCGTTCGACGGCAGAAGTCCATCGGATGCTTTCATACGCAATGGCGCTATCGCTGTGGCTTGTCGAAGGACAGCAATAGCGGCAGGTGTGGCTTTCTTGACAACAGACTTCATCGTTGTTCATCTCTCCCCTTTTGAATCAAAATTTGATACAAGATTTCTACTTTTTCTTCTAGTCTAATGACTGAATCTTTAGGACT
>Ga0315899_10000730_pt1 | contig 39005 bp, 26 predicted proteins | sample LakEriMetagenome_2_FD_203518 | JGI IMG/M metagenome (GOLD analysis project Ga0315899, IMG submission 203518) | Freshwater fungal communities from buoy surface, Lake Erie, Ohio, United States - Buoy 4 MA112 | ecosystem: Environmental > Aquatic > Freshwater > Lake | place: USA: Lake Erie, Ohio...
GAAGCCGGTCTCGTGGCGCGGGGTCGTGCCCGGGGCCGCCGATGCAGCCGCCGATGCGGGCGCGAAGACGCGCATCGACAGGATGAACAGCAGGGCCGCCAGCGGCAGGGCGAGGGCCCACAGGGCATCACCGGTCCATCGCGGCGGGTTGGTGGGGCTGGACATGGTCCACGTTAGCCGCAGCGCGGCGGCGGCGGGCGATGGACGTGGGCCGAGCGACGCCGCGACCGGCAGTCGCAGGTTGTTTGGTGTGCAGGTGGGATTATGCGGGCATTTTCGCCGCACGTTCGGGATTTTGGAGCCCGGCGGTGTCGAAGTTGCGCGAGCGCACGCGACCTGCACGCCCGCATGAGCTCCTGATGCGGCCGCATTGGTTCCTCACGCGGTCGCTTGGGTCGTTCAAGCGGTCGCATTGGTTCCTCACGCGGCCGCATAGATCGTCCAAGCGACCGCATTGGTTCCTCATGCGGCCACATAGGTCGTCCAAGCGACCGCATGGATCGTTCACGCGGCCGCATAGGTTGTTCATGTGGCCGCATTGGTTCTTCACGCAGCCGCCTCGCTCGTGCCCGATGGCCCCAACACTTCCCCACCGGCCCCTTTGCGGCCCCTTCACTCGTTCGCTCGTTCGCATGTTCGCTCGTTCGCTCTTCCGCCTCCCATGCACGGCACGTTCTACATCCCCGGCTGGTCCGGTCGGCCCAAGCAACTGGCCCGGCAGGCCACGTGCGGGCAATGTGGTTACGAATTGACGGGGCTCAAGGACGCAGCGCGGTGTCCGGAGTGCGGCAGCGTGGTCATCGGCATCACGCGCGCGGCATTCGCGGGCGGCGCGATGACGGAAGCGCCCATGACGTATCTGCGCGCGTTTGTCTGGGGCTGCTGGATGCTGCTGGCGGGCGGCGTGATCACGTTCATCGTCACGCCCATCGTGGGATTTGGCGCAGAGCAGCTCGACTGGGCCGCGCTGCTGCTGGTACTGGGGCTGGCCACGTGGGTGTGGGGCGTGTGGCTGGTCACGATGCCGCGGCAACTGGGCAAGCCCGCGGGCATCAACACCGCGAAGGAATGGAACAAGGTGCGGCAGGTGGCGCGCTGGGCCCACGTGGGCGTTGCGCTGGGCGCTGCGATGTTCGCGCTGGGCCACATCATGCACACCAGCACCGTCAATGCATGGATGAACGCTCCCGGCGCGGCCAACATGCCGATCGGACAGTTGCGGGCGGGCGCGCCCGCGCGAACGCCCATCATGCTGAGTCTGCAGGTCTTCGGCGGCGCATTGATGCTCGGCTCGCTCGTCGGGCCGGCGATGCTGGGGGTGTACATGGCGCGCCTGGCGGACTGGGCCCAGGACGTTGATCTGGGCGCGCGGCTGCGCACGGCGGTTTTCTGCATGATCGGCGGACCGATTCTCATGCTCGTCTTTCTGTGGCTGGTGCCCATGACCAAGTACCCGCCGCTGATTTTTCTGTGCATCCCGCTGGGCTGGATGGGGCTGGTCGGCTTTGTCGTCGGCCTGGGCATGTTTGTGTGGAACACGCTGGTGTTTGTGAACATGGGCCGCTGGGCGATCAAGAACGCGGAGTCGTTCACGCTTTCGCAGCAGGCTGTCATGGAGAAGAAGGCCGCGTTGTATCGCAGCATGCCCGTGCCCGAGCCCGCGGCAGATGTGCCGGAAGTCATGCCTCCGCTCACGACGCCTGACACGCCGCCGCCGCCCAAGCCCAAGCTGGGAACGCACGTGATCATGCCGCAAACCACGGACGATGCGCCGCTGCCGCTGGCGGAACAGCCGAGGCGTGTGCGGCGACACCCCCCGGGCACGTGAAAGCACGTGTTTTCGCCGGTTGTCAGACGTGATCACCACGCGATGCGGACACGCGCGGAGCGATTTTGCCGCTACCATCTGCCTCCCCCGCGTGACAGACGCACGCTTTGGGGCATGAGAAAGGTCTCGCTGTGACGCAAGTTGCCCATTCGCCCACCTTCCCCCGCTCCGCCCGCCGCGATGAACGCCAGAAGCTGCTGGCCGTCAACGGCGCCAAGCCCGTGAGCGACAAGGCCGTTCCGTTCATGTCAACCGCTTTGACGGCGGAAGACAAGGCCGCCGTGATGAAAGTGCTCGACAGCGGCATGCTTCGCGCCGCCAGCCAGTGCGCTGCGTTTGAGGCCAAGTGGGCCGAGATGACCGGCTGCAAGCACGCCATGACGTGCGCCAACGGCACCGTTGCGCTGCAGCTTGCGTATGAGCCGCTCATCCAGCCGGGTGATGAAGTCCTCGTGCCCGCGTGGAGCTACATCGCGACGGTGAGCATGATCGTGGCTCGCGGCGCGATTCCCATCTTTGTTGACGCGCTGCCCGACACCATGCAGATTGACATGGCCGACGCGGCCCGCAAGGTCACCAAGCGCACGACGGCGATCGCCGCGACGCACCTGTACGGCTGTCCGGTGGATATCGCGGCGGTCGAAGCCCTGGCCCAGAAGCACAACCTCGCCGTGGTGTATGACTGCGCTCAGGCCCACCTCGCCAAGTACAAGGGCAAGGGCATGGGCGAGTTCGGCGATGCCGTGACCTACTCGATGTACGCCACCAAGAACCTCGCGACGGGTGAAGGCGGCATCATCACGTGCAACGAAGACTCGCTGGCACGCGACATTCAACTGCTTCGCAGCCACGGCGAAACCGACAAGTACCTGCACGAGCACATCGGGTACAACTACCGCATGAATGACATGGCGGGCGCGATTGGTCTGTCGCGTCTTGATCGCCTGCCGCAGCAGACGGCCCAGCGCCGCATCAACGCGGGCAAGTACGACAAGATCCTGGCGGGCATCGACGGCCTCGTCGCCCCCACCATCACCCCTGGCGCGGAAGCGGTGTACCACCTCTACGTAATGCAGCTCACGCCCGGCAAGTTTGCGTGCACACGCGATGACTTCGCGAACGCGCTGAAGGCCGAAGGCGTGCCCACGGCAGTCCACTACCCCCGCAGCCTGCCCAACCAGCCCGCGCTGGCGGAATTCAGCAACGAAGACACTCCCGTCGCCGACGGCCTGGCCAGCCGCGTGCTCGCCCTGCCCATGCACCATGACCTCAGTGACGATCACATGCGGATCGTGGGCGAGGCTCTGCACAAGGTGGCGGAAGCGTTCAGGATGTAAAGAAGGCACTGGGCACTAGGCATTGGGCACTAGGGTCGAGACAGAAGACAGAAGGGAGTTGACGTGGGTCGCTCCCTTTTTTCATGGGCTTGTGGCGTTGCGGCATGCACGATATTGATGAACAAGTTCGCCAAGTATGGCTCGCGGCGCAGGACCCGGCGGTAACCGCGCAACTCGAAGCAATCTATGCCAAGGTGAGCGAGGAGATCGCGGCGCGCGGGCCCGCGTGCTGGGCCAGTGGGCGTTGCTGCAACTTTCGCAAGGCGGGGCATGATCTGTTTGTGACGCTGCTCGAAGCGGCGTACTGCGTGCAACGGGCCAATCGTCAGGCAGAACATGCCCGTGAGAACGGTGCCTTCGTGAGTGAGCAAGATGCGGCGTCGAAGAGCAGGGATGTGTCACTGCCGCAGGCGAGCAGTTCCGCGGGGGCCGGAGCAAACACGCTCAGTATCGCGGCGATTGACGCGGCACGCGAACGTGGCGATTGTCCGTATCTTGATGGCAACCTTTGTGGCGCGCACGGCATCAAGCCGCTGGGATGCCGCGTGTACTTCTGCGATGCAACGGCGCAGGACTGGCAGCACGAACTGACAGAACGTGCGCTACGCCACATTCGCGCGTTGCACGAACAGTTCAGCGTGCCTTATGTATATGACGAGTGGCGGCGGCAACTGGCGCGATGCGTCAGCCCTGCACGCTGATGGACTTGGCGCCTTCGATGTGCGCGGGAACCGGGGCAATGGTGCCGGCACGCTCATCGGCCAGACGCTGCATGAGCAGCACCCAGGTTTCGCGTTCATACTGCAGCAGCTCGATGGCCTTGTCGACCTTCACCACGTCCTTCTCGTGCGAACCTTCGATGAGCTGGGTGTAGATGAAGGTGTAGAGACCCTTGATGTTGGCGGCGAGTTCGGGGTTGATCTCGGCGCGGATCGTCGTCATGAGTTCGAAGACGATGTCACGGCAGCTTGACAGACCCGTGAAGCTCTGCTCGTAGTTCTTCTGCAGCAGACCTTCGCGACCCTGCTGCGCGAACTTAATCGCGCCGTCGAGCAGCATGAGGCGGAGCTCTTCAGGGCTCGCGCTCATGACCTTGGTTCGCAGGTACGCGTTGGCTTGCTGCGTCTTTGTGTTGTTCACAAACGCGGTTCCGGCAGGCTTGGTCGTTTGCTCGCTGTACTGCATGGACTTTTCTATCGGTCTCACTCAGACGCGGGTTTATTGGCTCACACACTTCGACGAGCAATTTCTGAAATTCGCGCTTTATCCCAGCCAACGCGAGGGTTTACGTTGCTGGATCAACGTCGGCCGGCGGCAGCTGCGATGGTGCCAAGGCTGCTTTGCTGGGTCTGCAGGCGGCCGATGGTGGTTTCCATGGCTTGGAACTGACGTTCGAGGATGCCGCGACGCGTGTCGAGACGAGCGGTGAGAGCCTCGATGCGGCGGTTCTGAATGCCGATCTGGCTGTCAAGGCCGCGACTGCGACTGGTGAGCGTGCCCGACACGGTGCCGACGTAGCGATCAATCGCCTGCTCGAACTGACCCATGATGCCCAGACTGCTGAACTGCGCCGGGCCCGACTGGTTCACGGTGATGCCCTGCGACACGACGCGCGGACCTTCGTTGACCTGCGTGCGGCTGGCGAAAAGACGCTCAACGGCTTCGGGATCGGTCGCGAGCGCGTTGCGGAACTTCTCTTCGTCGAACTTCAGTTCCTTGCCGCCTGCCGCGACCGTGATGCCGATGTCGGTCAATCGCTGATAGCGACCGCTGACGTTCTGCGCACGCTGACCCACGAGGCGGAAGAGCGTGGAGCGCACTTCGTTGATGACGCCGTCACCCAGCAGCGGGCCGCGGGTTTCGTTCTCTTCGTCGTAGTCCGTGAGCCTATCGATGCGGCCGGACGCGTCATTGAATGCCTTGATGAAGGCGTTGACGCCTTCGAGCACGCGATCGGTATCGCCCGCGATGCTGAGCGAAACAGGCGTGGTGCCGGTGACCGCCTTGAGATCAACCTTGACACCGGGAATCACGCCGTCGAGCGTGTTGGTGCTGCTGGTCGCAACGATGGAAGTAGCGACATCGCCGCCACCCACGAAGGCCAGTGCATCCTGCCCGGCATCGAGCTGAGTGAGACCCAGATTGAACGCGCCGGGGTCCACGACCATGCGACCCGCGGAACCGGTATCTCGTGCGGTGAGTGACAGGCGGAACGGCGTGCTGCCGATGCCGTCGCGCATGACGGCGGCCTGCACACCCACACCTGCTTCGTTGATCTTCGTGACGACCTGATCGAGCGTGTCGCCCACGGCAAACGTGATCGTGCGCTCTTGCGAGCCGTCGATGCGGTTGAGATCACCCACGCCTGTGCCCGTGGCGGCGCCGGCGATGCCCAGCGAACGAGCGACGGAGCCGGTGGTATCTTCGACCTTGATGCGGGCGGAGCCGGTGCCGGTGTCGTAGAGCTCGATGCCGTCACCGTTCGCATTGATGCGGGCCTTGACCAGCAGCGACGTGCCGCCACCTGTGCCCGTGGTGGTCGCCGCATTGATCTCGCGGACGAGTTCGCCCAGCGTCTTGGTGTCTTCGCCAATGTCAATGGTGGCGATCTGGCCCTGACTATCGGTGATGCGGAAGCGGCCGATGCCGATGCCTGCGCCGCCATTGAGCGAGCTCACCTGCGTGGCTTCGCTGATGTACTGCTTCTGCAGATTGCGGCCGGTGACCGTCGTCGCTGCGACGCCTGTGAGGGACGTCTCAATACCGAGCCAATCGGCTGTGTTTTCGATGACGGTGTCGGCGGGGTTGGTATCTTCGGTGCCTCGAATGATGAGATTACCGGTGCCGCCCGTCTGGTCGACGACTTGGATTCCCGTGCCGCGCTGGTTCAGCGAGACTTTGAGCTTGGGCTGACCGTTGGAAAGCGTGCCGCTGGCGGTTTCGATCGCGCGCATCGCGCTGCTGAAGTCGCCACCTGAGGGCAATGTCACAGCGAAGGTCGAACCATCGCGCAATCGCACGTTGAGAGCGCCGTCGCCTTGAATACCAAGGCCGCCCGCGAGGCTGTTGGACAGGATGCTGTTCATGCCCGCGAGGACGCGAGAACCGTTGAGCGTGGTGCCCGAGCCGTTGAGCAGGCCCAGATCGCGTGCGGTGCTGCTTGCAAATGCGCCGGGCGCTTCACTCGCGGAGATGGTGCGTGTGCCGGTCGTGTCGACGATTTCGATGCGGTTTTCTGCGGTGTTGACACGGGCCTGCACATCGCTGAAGCCGGCGGTACTGAGTGCGGCGTTCATGCGATCGAGCACGCCCCCCACTGTCGTCGGCGCAGCGGCCGACTTGACGAGCTTGGGCGGCGTCTGCGTGTTGTCCATCGTGTACACGTCAGAGATGTTGACGTTGACGGCGGTCGCGCCGACGTTGATGACGAAGCTGGTGAAGGTCTCGCTCGCCGTGTTGAGGCGTGTGTTGACACCATTGCCGTCATTCAGCGTGCTGAGGCTTGTGTTGCGATTGATGCCGTAGACGTTCTGGCCTGAAAGCGTGCCCGTGGCGGTCCCTGCGATGCCCAGACTTTCAGCGGTGGTGCCGCCACCTGCGCTGGCGATAGTGACGACGGCGCCCGCGTTGTCCTTGATGACGAATCGGCCGCCTTCTGCGGTCGCGGTAATGTTGAGCGTGCCCGTGCCGTTGAGTGCGGTGAGTACGTCGTTGACAGTGGTGGCGCGAGAGAGATCAACCGTCGCGCTTGCGCTGCCGGCGGTAACGACGATGCGACCGCGCGAGATGCCCTGACCGTCGTTGAAGTCAGCGAGGGCCACATCGTTGTCAAGGCGGGCCTTGGCGCTTTCCACGGTGATGCTGGAAATGCCCACGCCGCTGGTGTTGCGGTCGGCGAAGCCGCGCGAAAGCAATTGCTGCGCGCTGACGAGGCGCTCGACGCGCACGCTGTACGTACCGGGCGCTGCGCTGTTGCTGGCGGTGGCGGTCAGGGCGTCTTCGTTGCTGCTGGTGGCGGCTTTGGTCTTGAAGAGATTCTCAAGGCGGAACGCGCTGGCGGCCGTCTTGATGCTGCTGAGGCGCGAGTTGATGTCGAGGTAGGCAGCGTTCTGCTGCTGCAACTGCGCGACGCGTCGCTGCACCAAGATGCGCGACCGACCCTCGACCGCCAGAATCTGGTCGATCAGGGACTTGCTGTCGATACCGCTGAAGACGCCGGTGCTCGTGCTGATGCCGCTCATGCTTCACCTTCCGTGGTCGATGGGGATTCCATCGGGAATGACAACCGAAAGTCCACGCAAAACCAGTGCCTTACGCAGCTTTGCGCGTAGGCCGCCAGCGCAAGTTGCGCGTTGCGTCGACGCCAGCCCACCGCTTGCCGTCAGTCACGGCACCGGTCCAGGCGGGCTGGACAAAGTCGTCATCCCCCGTGCGGATGCTGGGAACATGGAGGCCGTCGCGACGAAGGGCCATGAGGTCCATGGCCCATTGGCTCAGCACTCGGGCATAAAGACGCTGGGCGACTTGTTCGACTTCGGTGAGACCTTGCATGACCGACCTCCGTGTGTGGTGAAACGCGCCCATCCGTGGGCAGAGAGGAGATCGGCGTGGTTTGAGGGGCGATTGAGCGGAAGTGGTTCAGAGTCGGGTTATGTACGCATCTTGCGCGATGATTCGGACCGTGCAGGCGGTTCTTGCGCGAGAACTTTTTCCGAACCGAGGGGCGGCCGGGGTTCGTATCGACGGGACCAACGGGCGGGCGACGGCTCGCCGATACTGTTGGTCCCGCCCATGAGTGACTCCGCTGAGACAACGTCGCCCAGTGTTCCGCCGCCGCTTGCGTTAACGCGCGTGGGAGCGGGGCTGCTTGCCTTGGCGGCGTTGGTGTCGGCCCTCGGTGTGGCGGGTATCGCGCTGCTGCGCGGTGCGCAGCCTTACTGGCTGCTGGTGGGCATGGAAGCATGCATCGTGATGGCGGGCGTGTTTGGCGTGCTCTTTCTCCGACGCAAGTTTGACGCGGGGCCGGCGATGACACTGCTGTGCATCGCCGGGACAGTCTTTGCGGCTGGGTTCTTGAGCTGGCTTGCGGTCCGGAGCGGCATCAAGCTGCAGGGTGATCGATCAATCGATGTGAAGATGGTGATGCTCGCACGGGTCGGCATCGCGGCGGCGCTGGTGGCACTGGCGAGCTTTGAAGTGCTGCGTCGCAACCGCCAGAGCATCGGACTCATCGGTCGCGCGGTTGCGACTGGTGTGCCGCTGGCCATCATCGTGGGCGGGCTGTATGTGGGGCGCGAGGCACTCGCATCACAGCAAGCGGTGCCCGCGTGGATCGTGTGGACACTGGTGAGCATTAGCGTCGTCATTGCGATGGGGCTGCTGTGCGCGTGCGGGCACTTTGTGATTCGCGCGTTTGAAATGGGGCGTCCTGAGAGTGCGGCGAGCAAGCCAGTAACAGAAACGGCAGGCCCGACGCCTGCCGCTTCGTGAAGACTTGCTCTGGTTCGTCGATCAATCCTGCACAACAAGATTACCGCGGCGGTAGCGGTTGTCGCCAATGGGCCGCAGCACGTTGAGACGCACGCCATCACTGAAGTCGACCTTGCTGAGGGCCTCACGCAACTGATCGATGGTGTCGTAGCCGCGGCCGTTGACGCTGACGATCAGGTCGTTCTCACGCAGGCCCGACATCGCGGCGCGGCCGGTTTCCTGGATGTTGACGACCGCAACGACAGTCTCGTTTTCGAGTTCGAGGCCGCGGATGTTCGACGCGGGCACAGCGGCGACTTCGATGCCGAGTTCGTTGAGGTACACGAAACCACGGGCGGCGCTGAGATCGCCCAGCGTGGCCTGCACGGTCCGCACTTCGCCATCGCGGCGGACTTCGATATTCACCTTGCTGCCGGCGGGCGTTGCGGCGATGGCGTTGCGAAGGCGTTGCAAGGGCAACGCGTTACCTTGGAAGCGCGTGATGATGTCACCGGTCTTGAGGCCGGCTTTGTCGGCGGGGCTGCCTTCAACGATGTTCTGCACAACGACGCCACCGTCACGTTCGTCGACCATATCGACACCCAAGAAGCCGCGAGCGACGCGACCAGAGCGCACGATGGAATCGAGGACGTTCTTGACGGTGTTGCTGGGAATCGCGAAACCGATGCCGTCGTAGCCGCCCGTGCGGCTGGCGATGGCGGTGTTGATGCCGACGATCTGACCTTCGAGATTGAGCAGCGGACCGCCCGAGTTGCCTGGATTGATGGCGGCGTCGGTCTGGATGTAGTCTTCGAAACTCACGCCGGTTTCGCGCGGGGTGACGGTGCGGCCCTTGGCACTGATGATGCCCTGCGTGACGGAGTTGTCGAGGCCAAAGGGACTGCCGATAGCGACGACCCACTCGCCCACTTCGATCTGATCGCTGTCCGCAAAGTCGACAGCGGGCAGAGACTGGCCTTCGACATCGATCTTGAGCACGGCGAGGTCGGTTGCTTCGTCGGTACCCAAGATGCGCGCGTCGTACTCGCGCTCGTCGTTGAGCTTGACGCGGAGTTTGTCAGCTCCGCGGATGACGTGGTTGTTGGTGATGATCACGCCATCTTCACTGACGATGACGCCGCTCCCCAGGCCTGCCTGCTGCAGGTTGGCGCGGCCGACGGGCCGACCGAACCAGTCGGTGGGCGTGACGGTGCGGAGCTGGGTGATGTGGACGACGGACTTCTCGCGGCGCTCAGCAACAGTCTTGAAGACGCGCGAGAGGCGCTTGGCGAAAGCGAAGTCTTCGGCAGTCGCTGTGTCGTTTGTGGATTGCGCCAGTGCGGGGGTGCCCGCCGTGAGGGCGAGCGCGCAGGCGCCGAGAGCGAGCGAGCGAACAAGCGAACGAGCGAACGAAGGGGAACGCGTCGAAGTGATTGTGCTCATGGTGCGTTAGATTCGGTTGCGGGCGCCGGGTTGCAGGGCGTGCATCCGAGCGATGCCTGAACGCCGATGCCCAAGGCTGATTCACATGCCATACTCGGCCCACGACGAGCTGGTTTCCGTCACGCGGACGCGCTCAACCGTGAGACCGGCGGGCAGGCGGTAGACGTTGCCGTCTTTGGCCGTGAACGACTGACCAATCTTGCCCGCCAGTTCCTCATAGATGAGCCGGGCCATGACTTCCGTCGTCGGATCTTGATTGGGCACCAAGATAATGCGTTCGGCAAGGTTGCCGGTTCCCATAAAACCTTTGGCCCGATCGTCTTGCGAGTTGACGGCAAGGCTGTGGTCAAAGCGATCCACAAACTCGCTGACGGCAAGTTTGAGGGCCTTGAAGTCGCACACCATGTCGTTCTCGTCGAGGAAGGGCGCCGAGACGACAACCTCAACCCGGCGGGAGTGGCCGTGCGGGAACTTGCAGCGGCCCGGATGCTTCATGAGCATGTGGCCTGACTCGACTTCGAAGGATTTGGAGATGCGATACTTCAAGCGGGGTAAGGGTAGGGGCGAAGGCTACAGGCAAACTGCGGGAAACGCTCAGCTGACCAACTCACCCTGCAGACTCAGGTTGTTCGCGCCGGTGATGCGCGCCTTGACGATGCGGCCAATGAGATCTTGGGCGGTCGCGCCGGGCTGATCGATGAAGACGATCAGGTCGCCATCGGTGCGGCAGGCGAGTTGCACGGTTTCCGCGACGCCCATCACGCCCCCACTCCCACTCGCAGTGTCGCAGGCACCGGTGGTGCAGCAGGCGTCGTCGTTCGTGTCTTCGAGCGCTTCAAGGCTGCGACCCCCGATCGTGATGGCGACCTGGCCGGCCTTCCGGATATCGCTGCTGGTCTTGCCTGCCTTCTTGAGCGTCTGGCGGCTCAGGCCTTCGACCATCACATCGAAGGTGCGGCCGATCTGTTCGCGGCTGATTTCGTCGGCGATCTTGTTCTGCAGTGCAAGCAGTTCGTTGTTGCGGGTGCGCTTCACTTCTTCGGGCACGTCGTCGGCCATTTTGTCGTACGCAATGGTGCCGGGCCGCGGCGAGTACTTGAAGATGAACGCGTTCTTGTAGTTGCAGCGCACGAGGAACTGCTTGGTGAGCTGGAAGTCTTCGTCGGTTTCCGTGGGGAAGCCAACGATGAAGTCGCCACTGAGCATGAGCGGGCGACCGATTTCTGGCTGATCGAGAATGGCCCGGGCACGGTCGAGGAACTCAAGATACTCCGCGACGGTGTAGCCGCGGTTCATGGCTTTGAGCAGGCGGTCGCTGCCGCTCTGGGCGGGGACGTGCAGATAGCGGCAAATGCGCGGGTGATCACGAATCACCTCGAGCACATCATCGCCAAAGTCGCGCGGGTAACTGGTCACGAATCGAAGACGCTGAATCGCGGGCACTTCATCGTGAATGCGACGCAGGAGATCGGCGAAGGTGGTGACATTTGCGCCCGCGAAGGGATCGCGGCGGTGGCCACCGGCGAAACTGCGGCCTTTTTGCGGCTGGACGATGCCATCGACAGTAACGGCGGCGCCGTGTTCAAATCGGTAGTGGTTAACGGTCTGGCCCAGAAGCGTGATCTCGACCACGCCCGCATCGGCGAGTTTCTTGCACTCGTCGATGATGTGCTCGGGCGGACGGTGAACCTCGGCTCCGCGCGTAAATGGCACCACGCAGTAAGTACAGAACTTGTTGCAGCCGCGCGTGATGCGGACGTAGGCGCTGCGTTGCACGGGGCCGTCATCATCGAGGGGCGAGATGCTGCGCGACAGGTCGAGCATCTCGAGCGAATCGCCCGCGGCGGCGAGGGTCGCGCTGCGGCGGGACGCGCTGCCTTGCAGGGCGACTTGGTTGGCGGAGATGAGTTCGATCTTCCTCTTTTTGCGGGGGGTGTTGCTGGTGGCAGGGTCGCTCGCGTTGCGAGCGACATCGCCGTCGGGGACGGCGATGCCACCTGAACTCTCCAGACTCTCGCGCGTGCGGACGGCGTTGTCGAGCAAGCCCGGCAGTTTGTCGAGTTCGGCAGGGCCCACGAGCACGTCGACCACGGGCATGCGCTTGATGAGGTCCACACCGTCGCGCTCGGCCATGCAGCCCAGCACGCCCACGATGAGCGTGGGGTCGGCGGCTTTGCGTTCCTTCAGTTCGCCTAGGCGGCTCCAGACCTTCTGCTCGGCGTGTTCGCGCACGCTGCACGTGTTGTAGAGCACGACGTTTGCGTCGTCGCTGGTGGTGACGAAGCGATAGCCCAGACTGCGCAACTGGCCGGCGACCAGCTCGCTGTCGAGTTCGTTCATCTGACAGCCGAAAGTTTCGAGATAGACGGTGCGGGTGGACATAAGGAGGGAGCCAACAAGCGAAAAATGCGAGAATTCTAGCAGGCAGCGAAGGCGATCGCGCCGCGTCCGATACGCGAGGCTTTGCACGCACCGGCAAGACCCGGGCTGCGAAGAATGATCCATGCTGCAGGGCATGAGCCTCGCCAAAAAATGCCTCCTCGTGTTCGGCGGCGCCACCGTGCTCATTGTGCTGCTTGCGCTCGTTGTGCCGTGGATGCGCATGACGTACTTGATTGACGAAGGTCAGCTCGAAGTGTCGCGCCAGATGGTGGACACGTGGCAACGCGTGGGCGAGGAGCAGGGCAAAGCTTCGCTCATGGGGCCGCCCGCACCGATGCAGACGATGCGTGTTGTGCCGCGACTGGTGCAGGACATTCGCGAGGTGCGTGCAGGCGTTGAAGCACGCGAAATCTCGCGCGAGCAGATCGTGCGCGAGATGGACTCGTTCCTGGGGCGGGCGCTGGCGGCGCTCGAAGCCGATCCGTCCCTGCTTGACTATCAGGAAGCGAGCTGGGACGGCAGCCAGCGCGAGTATCGCTACGCGAAGGGCATTTGGCGAGCGAGCGAAGGCAATCGCCGACTGGCGGGACTGGTGGAGCTGCAACGCCGCAGCGTGAGCGCAACTCGACTGCTTGTGCTCAACACCACCTTCGTCTTTGTCGCGTTCGCTTGGATTTTTCTGCTGGCCATGGCTGTCTTCTGGTTCGTCACGCGGCGGCTTGTGCTGCAGCCAGTGCGAGAGCTGACCACCGCGACACAGCGCGTGCGCGAGGGCAACCTCAACATTCGCGCGGACATTACCACGGGCGACGAGTTTCAGCAACTGGGCGACACACTCAACTCGATGCTGAGCGACTTGCAGGCTTCGCAAGACCGGCTGCGCGGCATCAACAGCGCGCTGGACGTGAAACTGCATGAGCTTTCAGAAGCAAACAGCGCGCTGTATCAGGCGGCGAAGGTCAAGGGCGAGTTTCTGGCGAGCGTGAGCCACGAGCTGCGCACGCCGCTGAATTCGATTAACGGCTTTGCGGAACTGCTGCTGGAAGTAGCGAAGAACGACGCCGAGAAGCCCGACGCGCCGGCGAGCGTGCTGAAGCGCATTCGGTATCTTGAGAACATTCTGACGGCGGGACGCGGGCTGCTGGCGTTGATCAACTCACTGCTGGAAATGGCTCGCATTGAAGCAGGCAAGGTCGATCTACGGATCGAGCGTGTTGCGCTGCGAGAAGCGTGCGAAGGGTTGCTAGGCCTCATCTCGCCGCAGGCGGGGCGAAAGGGCATTACGCTGAAACTGGAAGTAGCGGATGATGTGCCGATCATCAAAACCGACCCGCGCAAGTTCCAGCAGATCGTGTTCAATTTTCTGAGCAACGCAGTGAAGTTCATTCAGCCGCTTGAGAAGACGGGGCGCGAGCCCATCATCATCTTGCGTGCAGAGCGACTGCCCGCGACAAGCGTGGATGCGGAAGAACGCATTCGCGTGAGCGTGATTGACAACGGGCCGGGCATTCCGCCTGAGCAGCAAGATCGCATCTTCGAGAAGTTCGTGCAGCTTGACAGCGGCTACACGAAAGAGCAGCAGTCAGGCACGGGGCTGGGGCTTGCCATCTGCAAAGACCTCGCGACAGTGTTGCAAAGCGAGATTCAACTCATCAGCGACGTGGGACAGGGAAGCATGTTCAGCCTGATCATGCCGGTCTCGGTCAGCACGGCGACGAGCGATGTGGCGGAAGCTGATGAAGAGCGTCGCGAGGCGGCGATCAATGAGATGCGGGAGCGGACGGGGTCGCGGTAAGGCGGGACATGATGAGTGATCAGCAGCCGATCTCGCGCCAGCCAGCTTCAAGTGCTTCTCTTGGCGGATTTTTGACAACATTCGCGGTGCCGAAACCTGTTGGCAGAATGACCCGAAGCGAGCCAGCGATCGTCTTTTTGTCCGCCTGCATGCGGTTGATCATGAAGTTGACGTCATACATCCTTTCGTCAAGCCTCGCGGGAATGCCGACGACGCGCGTCGGGAGTCCCGCCGCACGCAGCGTCGCTCGCACCTCGTCCACGTAACTGCTTTGAACGAAACCCATGACCTGCGCCGCGCGCGTTGCAGCGATGAGACCCAAGCCGACAGCCTCACCGTGCTGAATACCAACATCGTCGGTATCGAAGCCTTCAAGTTGGAGCCCAAGCAGCGTTTCCATCGCATGGCCGAAGGTGTGCCCGAGATTCAGCAGTGCTCGTCCGCCCCCGTGCTGCATTTCTCGCTCATCGCCTTCCACCACCGCGGCCTTGAGCGCGACATTGCTTGCAATGAGCTGTGATATCGCGGCTCCGTCATTTCGCACGGTCGGGAGTGTGCGTTGCAACATCTCCAACGTGAGCGAGGGGTCTGGCTTGGGCACGCTCCGTGCGATCATCGCGTGCTTGATGATCTCCGCGCACCCACATGAAAACTCTCTTGTCGGCAAGGTTGCTAGCGTCGCGACGTCAGCGAGAACCAGCGACGGCTGGTGAAACGCACCGACCATGTTCTTCTGCAGCTCATCATCGACCTGAAGATTCACCCCCGTCTTCCCGCCCACGCTCGCATCGACCATACTCAGTAGTGTGGTTGGGCATTGCACCCATGCGATACCGCGGCGGTACGTTGCGGCGACAAAGCCGGCAACATCACCCGTAATTCCGCCGCCCAGAGCGAGAATCACGTCGCTGCGTTCCAACTTCGCCCGTGCCGCATCATACAGCAGCCAGGCTGCCGTCTCGCTCGTCTTGTACTCCTCCAGCGCAGCGATCGGAGCAACGGCTACCAGAAACCCGGAAGCGTGCAGCCTCTCCCGGACCTGATGCATCTCCGGGCTGCATACGCCGTCGTACACCACCATCACGCGATTGGCTTGCGGCACGACGGCACGCACACGCTCGCCGACGCTTGCGAGCACGCCCCGCCCCACCACCACGTCATAGCTCGCGGCGACACTCACTCGCACTGTGATGGGGGCTGGAACGCTCATCGTGTGGTCGACTCCGCCAGGCATCGGGACGTTGGTGCAGGCGAATCAGTTGTTGCGGACATCCATCAGCCCCGCACGGTCGCGGTTCTGCTGGTCTTCGCGTTCCCACGCAACCTTGGGCGCATCGGCAAAGTGCATCTCGAGGTTGTAGTGAGCCCGCGTGTTGGGCTCGAAGAGGTGCACGACAACGTCGACGAAGTCGGCAAGCAGCCACGTGGCCCGGTCGTCTTTGCTCGTACGCACGGCGGGCGTGTTCATCTTCTTGCCGTGCTCTTCCAGGTGCTGCAGCACGCTGCGCATCTGACGATCGCTGGTACCGCTGGCGAGGACGATGAAGTCCACGTCTTGACGAATCTTGCTCACGTCAAGCACAAGCACGTCGTCGCACTTGTCGTCCTTGCACATGCGTGCAGCGGCGATGGCGAAGGCCCGCGCGCGGTCCATGTCGTGCGGACGCACGCCGGCATCGCGCGGCGTCGTGGCTTTCGCGATGATGTCGGCATCGAGAATCGCCGCTTCGGCGGGGCTCACGCCTCGGCCGGTGGCGCGGTCGGCATTAGCGGGCATCGCTTGGATGTCGTCCGCCGACTCGTCCATCTCGATGATCTCGGTGTCGAGCACGATGGGCTCGTTGCCATCCATGTCGCCGCGCGACTGGGCCTCGATCTCCGCGACATCGGTCGGCACGCCCGCGCGCAGTGACGGCTTGATCTTCTTCTTGGGCGCTGCCTTCACGGCGGTCTTCGCGCCAACTTTCTTCGCGGGCTTGGACGCAGGCTTGGTTGCCTTCTTTGCCTGCGGCTTGGCTGCGACTTTCTTGTTCGCCTTCTTGGCGGGCTTGGCCGCTGTCGCCTTGGCAGCGACCTTCTTGCCGACGCGCGCGATCACCTTCGCGGCCTTCTTGACGAGGGACGCCGCGCCCTTCTTGGCGGGCTTGTCAGCCTTGGCCTTGGGTTTGGCGTTGGATTTGGAGGACTTCTTCACGACGCGCTTTGCCATATCAGCAGGTTACGCGGGCTGCGTGCTGATCGCTTTGCGTCACTTCACCACGCCCGCCAGCCCCACGCCCAGCGCAATCAGCACCACCAGCGTGATAGCGACGTACAGCCAGTCGCGTTGTTTCGCGAAAATCGCCGCCGTCGCCGCAACCCGCAGCACGGGGGTCGCGATCAGCAGCACCAGCCCGGCTTGCATGATGGCAAGGGACTGCCCGCGCGACGCGCCCGCCCAAATGCTTGCCAGCGAGCGCAAATCCGCGCCTTCGCGGGGCGTGTTCGTAAACGTCGTGAACTCGCTCATGGGGGCCAGCGGTGCCGGCCGCGTCAGCAGCAGCACTACGCCCACCACCATCACCGCGGCGGCGATGATCATCATCACGGTCAACAGCCGCGCGAGCGTCACTTCCATCGCGTGGTCGCGGCGAGCGACCTCATCGGCGGGCGGCGGATTCACTTCGCTCGCGTGCGTCATGCCGTTGCTCGTTCCTTACGTGCCTTCGTCCTCTTCGGGCGCTTCAGCGGGCCGATCCGCCGCAGCATTCTCGCCGAAGATATTCGTCCCCACGCGCACGACGTTGGCGCCTTCACTGATGGCGACTTCGTAGTCCCCGCTCATGCCCATGCTGAGGATGTTGAACGGCGCATCGGTCAGCTTCATGCCGCGCATCTCCTCGAAGAGTTCGCGGGTGCGTTCAAACGAGGGCCGCGCTTCCTCGGGGTTGTCGCTGTAGGGGGCCATGGTCATCAGTCCGCGGATGCGCAGGCCGATCATCGTGGCGATCTGCTCGGCAACGGGCACCACGCTGGGCAAGGGCAAGCCGTGCTTGCTTTCTTCGCCGCTTGCGTTCACCTGCAGCAGCACTTCAATGGGCTGATCGCGCTTCATCGCAATCGCCTGCAGTTCTTCGGCGATTCTCAAGCTATCCACGCTGTGCACGAGGCGCACGAACTCCACGACCTTCTTCGCCTTGTTGCGCTGCAGATGCCCGATCATGTGCCAACGCACCGGATTAGCCGCACCGGCGGCGGGCCCGCTCGCATTCACGCTCGCCGACCCTTGCGGCTTGTTCTTGTTCACATTCCCATCGCTGGGCTTGCTGGCGCTGCTCATCAGCTTGCTGTCAAACAGCGACCCTTCATTATCCAGTCCGTTCGTGCGCGTACTGGGCAGCATCCGCCGACGAGCCATGTACTCCTCGACAATCGCCGCGTGCTGCACGAGCACCTGAGCCCGGTTCTCACCAAAGTCGCGATGACCCAGTTGCAGCAAATGCCTGATCTGCTCGGGCTCGGCGTACTTCGTGACGGCGACGAGGATGATGTCGCTCGCACTGCGCCCGGCCTTCTTGGCCGCCGCCGCGATGCGATCGCACACTAGCGCGTACCGCTCATCGAGCGTCTCGGGCAGACTGGCTTTCCCCGTGGACACAAGCACCTCCGCCGGCGCCTTCTCGGCGCCCTTCACACCCGCGTTCCCATTCGACGTTGGCTTGGCCATGGCTCCTCCTGAGACAGTCTCGCCGGACTCCGCCGGACAGCAGAGTCTAGGACGGAAAGACAGGCTCACCGCGGAGCCCGCAGAGAGCCCGGAGCGAAGGGGAGGGGTAAGTGGCCAAGTGGGCAAATGGCCAAAGAGAAATAGACGCGCGGGAGTTCCCCGCGCGCCTGCTCGTTGCCTCTCATTTGGCCACTTGGCCATTTGGCCATTTACGGACACGCCCCGCCCGCCAACACGTTGAAGAAGTCCAGCACATCCTGATCCTCGGGGAAGACCCCGTTGTTGTTGAAGTCGATGTCATTGCACTCGGCACAAGTCCCGCCTGCAAGAACCGCAAGGTAGTCAACGACGTCCTGATCTTCAGGGAAGACGCCGTTCTGATTGAAGTCGATGGTGTCGCAAAGCGTCGTGATGACGGTGAGGCGGACGAGGCCCGGGAAGTACGAGACGTTGAACGTCACGCCGGACGGGACGTTGTAGTTGATCGTGCCAAACGTTCCTTGCGAGGGGTTGAGCACGAAGGTGTTGACGATGGTGTACTCATCGCCCACCGTCGGTACGAAGCCGGGGGCGAGGCTGACGTTGAGGATCGCGTTGTTGAGCTGGTACTGACCACTCACGTTCAGGCGATCCGTGTCGGCGGGCGTGCCGGGCCGTGCGTCCAGCTCGATGTTGAGTGCATCATTGCTTGAAAGCTGAAGGTTGCCCTGCAGCGTCAGCGTGCCGCCTTCGTCCCCAGGATCGCCCGGCGTGATCGTCATCGCGGCGGTGACCAGGTTGATCGTCGCGGTGCCGCCGAGCGTGCCCAATCCGGTGATCGTGCCGCCTTGGAACAGGCTGTTGGTGATGGTCGCCGTAGCGTTCTTGCGGACCCGCAGCGTGGCACCGGGATTCTGCACGTAGGTGAACGAGCCAGTCCGCGAGAGCGTGCCCGCTTCAATGTCCCACAGGGCATTGTTGACGCAGCCGATCTCGTCGAGGACGGCGGCGTTTGCGCCGATCTTCCGGAACGTCGCGTTGTTGGTGAAGGTGTTGACGGTCGAACCAACCCGGTTCCAGTTGGTCCCATTCAACGCAAGCGTCGCATTGTTGGTGATCGCGACGGTGGACAGGCTGGTCGTGAACCCGCCGGTGGCTTCCAGCCAATTGCCGTTGTTGATGATGGCGCCGCCCGAGAAGGACTTGTTGATGGGCGTCAGGTTGCGATAGTTGGTCGCGGGGCCGATCGTGAGCGTGTTGCTGTTGAGAATCGTGCTCGCCGTCTGCATCTGCGTCTGGCCAGGTCCGGCGTTGATCGTCGCATCGTCCACCAGGGACATGCCATTGAGGGTGATGATCCCGTTGTTGGCTCCTTCGACCTCGCCCTGGAACGGGCATCCGATGCTCATCGTCGCGCCCGCAGTGATGTTGGTGATGGACGAAGCCGCCGCGGTGAACGGGAACGTGCCGTTGAACGCGATCGTGCCTTCCGACACGTTCAGCGTGCCGTTGTGATTGACCGCAATCGACGAGATCGTGCTCGTCGCCGCCCCCGTCTTGCTCCACGTCCCGTTGTTCGTGATGCTGTTGGTGCTCGAGCCAAATCGGCTGACGCTCTGGCCGACAAGCGTGTACGTCCCGTTGTTGGTGATCGCGACGGTGCTCAGGTTGGTCGTGAACCCGCCGGTGTCTTCGATCCAATTTCCGTTGTTGATGATGGTGCCGGTCGAGAAGGTCTTGTTGATGGGCGTCAGGTTGCGGTAGTTCGTCGCGGGGCCGATCGTGAGCGTGTTGCTGTTGAGATTCGTGCTCGCCGTCTGCATCTGCGTCTGGCCCGGTCCGGTGGTGTTGATCGTCGCGCTGCCCGCGAGCGACATGCCGCTCAGGGTGATGATCCCGTTGTTGGCTCCTTCGACCTCGCCCTGGAACGGGCATCCGACGTTCATCGTCGCGCCCGCCGCGATGTTGGTGATGGACGAAGCCGCCGCGTCGAACGGGAACGTGCCGTTGAACGCCATCGCCCCTTCCGAGACGTTCAGCGTGCCGTTGTGAGTCACCGCAATCGACGAGATCGTGCTCGTCGCTGTTCCCGTCTTGGTCCATGTCCCGTTGTTGGTGATGCTGTTGCTGCTTCAGCCAACGCGGTTCACGCTCTGGCCGACCAGCGTGTACGACCCGTTGTTGGTGATCGCAACGGTGCTCAGGCTGGTCGTGAATCCGCCGGTGTCTTCGATCCAGGCGCCGTTGTTGACGATGGTCGCGCCGCTGATGGACCGCGCGAATCCTCCGCTCAGCCGCACGCTCGCGAGGGCGTTCACCGTCATGGTGTTGCCGCCCCCGTTCATGTTCCCGCTGTTCCAGTTGAGCGGCCCGTCCGTCATGCCATGCGTGAACGCCCCGCCCAGCGTGGGCGTCGCGATCGTCAGCGTGCCGTTGTTGGCTCCCAGCAGCGGCCCCGCGATCGAGCCCCCGCTGATCGCCAGCGTCGCGGTGGGTGCGATGGTCGTGGTGGAGCCGGTCTGGAAGACCAGCGGGAAGGTGTTCATCGTGAGATTGAGCGTGCCGTCCAGCACATCCAGCGCGCCCGACGAGGTCACGGCGATGCTGAAGATCGTCACGCTCGCCGGGCCGGCCTTCTGAAACGTCGCGGCGTTGGTGAAGCTGTTGGCGGTGCTGCCCACGCGGTTCCAGTTGTTATTCGTGATCGTCCAGATCCCGCCCGTGGTGTTGGTCAGGTTCGCCGTGCTCATCGAGATGGTGGAGCCCGCGGTGTCCTCATTCCACGTGCCCGCGTTGGTCAGGCTCCCCGAGAGCGTGCGATTGACCGCGCCGGTGATCGCCATCGTCCCGTTGAGCGCGCTCGCCGAGCCGACCGAAAGGTTGCCCGTCGTCCACGTCAGGTTCGTCCCCGTGTTGCTCGTGATCCCCAGCACGCTCGCCCCGGCGTTCATCGTCACCGTGGCCCCGCGAATATCGGCCGTGTCCGCTGCCCCCGGCGCAGCGAGCGCGGTTCCGCAGCTTGTCTGCCCCCAGTTGTTGAATGTCTGCGTGCCACTGGGGACGCAGGCCGCGCCGGTGCAGTTGCCGGTCCAGTTCGGCGATGCGCACTGCTGCGTGAAGACAAAAACCGCCGCCCCCGCGCTGGTGGCGTGTCCTGCTGCCAAGAGCAACGCCGCCACACCTCGCACCGTGTTCATCTGCTTCACGCGCATCGCCATGTCCCTCTCCTTGTGCCCGATGTTGAACCACCACCGCCCCGCGACAACGCGCGGCGAGCCCGAAAGGCCGGGCATGCTGCCAACATCTAGTCGCGCCGAGAAGACCCGCTGACACAAAGTGCCCGAAAAAACTTCCGCCGCTCACCCGCACGCCTCGCTACTGCCCGCGCTCGCGGAATCAACAGGCGAACACAGTTTCACCGCGGAGGACGCGGAGAACGCGGAGGGAAGGCCAAGGTTCAACGCGAAGATGCGAAGGGGGCGAAGGGCAAGACAGAAGATGGGGTGGGAGGTGTGGGGGGCAAATGGCCAAATGGTCAAATGGCCAAATGGCCAAAGAAAGACAGGCGCGCGGGAGTCGCCCGCGCGCCTGTTCACTTGCCTTCATTTGGCCATTTGGAAATTTGACCATTTGGCCATTTACGGACAGTTCCCGCCCGCGAGGACGTTGAAGAAGTCAATCACATCCTGGTCCTCGGAAAACACACCGTTGTTGTTAAAGTCGATGTCGTTGCACGTGGCACACGCACTGCCAGCGAGGACATCAAAGAAGTCGATCACGTCCTGCTCTTCGGGGAAGACGTCGTTGTTGTTGAAATCAATGTCATCGCAGATTCTGACGCAACCCCAGCGAGCGATGAAGGGCGCAACAACGTCGCCGGCAGTGGTGAAACGGCCACCAGCGATCAGATCGCCATTGGGCAGCACCGCGAGCGCGAACACCTCGCCGTTAGTACCCGACCCCAAAGGCGCCCACTGCTCAGTGACGGGATTCCAACGGGCGATATTGCGGGCACTAATCCCTCCCGCGGTAGTGAAGACACCAGCGGCAATCAGTTCACCACTCGGTAGGATCGCAAGTGCGTACACAGGGTTATTGATGCCTGATCCCAAAGGCATCCACTGCTGGAGGACGGGGTTCCAGCGGGCGATATTGCGGGCACTGACCTCTCCGCCGAAGGTGAATGTGTTGAAGGAGCCACCAGCGATCAGTTCGCCATTCGGGAGCGCCACGACTGCGCTGACGACGCCGGTCATGCCCGAGCCCACAGGCGCCCATTGCGATGTGGCCGGATTCCAGCGAGCGATGCGGTTCGCGCTAACGTTGCCGGCTGAGGTGAAGTCACCACCTGCTATGACATGACCGTCCGAAAGCGTCACCAGCGCGTTCACGGTGTTATTCATTCCGACACCGAGCGATGACCACTGTCCGGTCGCGGCGTTCCAGTGCGCGATGCGATTGGCGGTAACGCCGCTGGCGAAAGTGAAGAAACCACCGGCCACCAACCCGCCGTTGGGAAGAGCGGTCAGAGCTTGCACGCTGCCAAGAATTCCCGATCCCAAAGCCGCCCATTCACCGGTTGTAGGGTTCCAGCGCGCAATGCTATTGGCAGGCACACCGCCAGCGGAACTGAAGAAACCGCCCGCGACGAGATCGCCTCTGGGAAGCGGCGTGAGAGCGAATACAGCGTCGTTCATGCCGGTACCGACTGGTGCCCATTGCGCGGTCGCAGGGTTCCAGCGCGCGATCCGTCTGGTGACGATCCCGTCGACGCTGGCGAAGCGACCTGCAGCGATCAGATCGCCGCTGGGGAGCGTCGTGAGAGCAGACACGCTGCCACTCATGCTCGTGCCCGCGTTCAGGGCGGCCCATTGACCGGTCGAGGCGTTCCAGCGAGCGACATAGCTTGCGATTACGCCGCCGGCGATCTGGAATTGGCCCGCCGCAAACAGTTCGCCACTGGGAAGCGCAGTGAGTGCATTCACGTCACCGGCATCCACCATGCCCGTACCTAAGGGTGCCCATTGTCCAGTTGCGGGGTTCCAGCGGGCGATGCGGTTGGCAGTCACGCCGTCAGCGGTGGTGAATGCGCCCCCCGCAATCACATCGCCATTGGGAAGCGTCGTAAGACTTGTTACGCGGTTGTTCATGCCTGCCCCGAAAGCTTCCCATTGCCCGGTCACGGGGTTCCGACGCGCGATGTAGTTGGCAGCAACGCCCGCCGCGTTGGTGAAGAACCCCCCTGCGATCAGACCGCCGTCGGGGAGCGTCGCCACCGCGCTCACAGTGGTGTTCATGCCAGCACCCAGCGGCGCCCACTGTCCGGTCGCAAAGATCCAACGGGCGATGCGGTTGGCGGTCACGCCGCCTGCAGTGGTAAAGGTGCCCGCAGCGATCAGATCGCCGTTGGGGAGCGTCGCAAGACTCGTTACAACGTTATTCATGCCCGCGCCGAATGGTGCCCATTGTCCGGTCGCTGGGTTCCAGCGAGCGATACGGTTGGCACTGATGCCGCCGGCGGTGGTGAAAGAGCCTCCCACGACGAGATCGCCGTTGGGCAGTGTCGCCATAGTTCGGACGTCACCGTTCATACCCGCGCCCAGCGGCACCCATTGGCCGGTCGCGGGGTCCCAGCGGGCGATGCGGTTAGCACTGACGCCGCCGGCGGAAGTGAAAAGGCCACCAGCCACCAACTCGCCGGTGGGAAGCGTAGTCAGGGCGTCTACTTGATTGTCGAAGCCCGTGCTGAGGGCGGACCAATGCCCCGACACGGGGTCGTAGGTCGCGATTCGACTTGCAGAGATGCCGCCCACCATCGTGAATGCTCCGCCGACAACAAGTTGGGGGGAGTGCGGTCCACTGCCGTCCGGATCCCACATCGTCATGGCACGCACGAGGTCGCTGGCGCCAGCGAAGGAGGCGGGGGCCGGGTCAAGGGGCTGCCACACCGGCTCACACTGAGCGCGTGCTGAGGCTGATGTCAAACCCGTTGCGACCAATGGAACAGCGGTAAGCAAGGAAATGACGAAGCCGACGATACAGCGGATAAGCATACTAACCCCTTGAAAGTGAGGACTTGCGCCGCAATATACCCTTTCGCGTGTTGTCCGGCAAGCCCCATTTCATCGGCATCGAGCGTCGCGCGTCCAATGGCTCGCGCCACTGAAGCGATAACCACAGCTGGTCTGATCGGCCGTTGGAGGGTTCGTGTCGGCGATCCCTTTTGTCCGGTTTGTGCGTCGCACTGAACTTCTCTCCGTAAAGAAAAACCCCGCGACTTATGTCGCGGGGGTTTGTTGTTACTGGGTTGCGCCCGTCCCGGAGGGGCGGGCCACCGGTTGCATCACTTGAACTTGATCTTGTCGGTGCCCATCGCGCCGTGGTCGTCCATGCCGCCGCGGGCAGGTTCTTTGCCCTTCTTCTTGGGGGCTGCGGGCTCGTCGCCTGCTTCGCCGCCGGAGCCGCCCGTGCCGCCGCTGCTGTCGCCCCACTGGGCGCGCTTGAGCGAGAGGCCGATCTTGCGGTCGCTGCGGTCGACGCGGAGGATCTTGACGTCGATCTCATCGCCGGCCTTGACCACGTCCTGCGGGTTCTCGACCTTGTGGTCGGCCAGTTCGCTGATGTGCAGCAGGCCTTCCAGTTCGGCTTCGAGCTCAACGAAGACGCCGAAGTTGGTGATCTTGGTGACGGTGCCGCGAACGACCATGCCCGGCTTGTAGTGCTCGGGGATGGCGTTGAGCCACGGATCTTCGGTGAGCTGCTTGATACCGAGGCTGATGCGCTGCTTTTCGCGATCGACCTCGAGGACCACGCAGCGGACCTTGTCGCCCTTCTTGAGGACTTCGTTGGGGTGCGTGACCTTCTTGGTCCAGCTCATGTCGCTGACGTGCAGCAGGCCGTCGATGCCCGGCTCGATCTCGACAAACGCGCCGTAGTTGGCGAGGTTGCGGACGTTGCCCTCGATGACGGTGCCGGGCGGGTACTTCTCGCCCACCAGCTCCCAGGGGTTCACTTCCGTCTGCTTCATGCCCAGGCTGATCTCTTGCTTGTCCTTGTTGATTTCGAGGACAACCACGTCGACCATCTGGCCCGTCGTCACCATCTCGCTGGGGTGGTTCACGCGGCGCGTCCACGACATTTCACTGATGTGCACCAGACCTTCGACGCCGTCTTCGAGCTTGACGAACGCGCCGTAGGACATGATGCTCGTGACTTCGCCGTGAATGCGCGACTGCACGGGGAACTTCTTCTCGATCTCTTCCCAGGGGCTGGCTTCCTTCTGCTTGAGGCCCAGGGCGATCTTTTCCTTTTCCTTGTCGATGTTCAGCACCTTCACGTCCACGCGCTGGCCGATGCGGAGCAGCTCGCTGGGGTGATTGATGCGGGACCACGACATGTCGGTGATGTGCAGCAGGCCGTCGATGCCGCCCAGGTCAACGAACGCGCCGAAGTCGGCGATGTTCTTGACTTCGCCAGCGACGATGTCGCCTTCCTTCAGCGTTTCGAGCAGACGCTTCTTCGCGCTGTCGCGTTCGGTTTCGATCAGCTTGCGGCGGCTGACGACGATGTTGCGACGCTCCAGGTCGATCTTGATGATCTCGGCGCGAACCTTCTTGCCGATGTAGTCCTTGGGCTCGCCGGGGCGGCGGACGTCAACCTGGCTCATGGGCAGGAAGACCGGCACGCCGATGTCGACGAGCAGGCCGCCCTTGATGCTCTTGGTGACGGGGCCTTCGACCACGTCGCCTTCCTTCTGCGTGTCGACGATGCGCTGCCAGGCCATCATGCGATCGGCGCGGCGCTTGCTGAGGCGGATAAGGCCTTCTTCGTCTTCGAGCTGCTCGAGCAGAACGTCGATTTCATCGCCGGGCTTGACGATGACGCCTTCGAATTCTTCCTTGGGGATCAGGCCTTCGCTCTTGAGGCCCACTTCGACGACGACGTCGTCGCCGGCGTAGCCGATGACCTTGCCCTTGATGAGCTTGCCTTCGGTCAGGTCAGCGACCTGGCCCTTCATGAGCGTGTCCATGAACTCGCTCTTGGAGGCGGTCTTGCCGCCCGCGCCCTTCATGGCGTCCAGCATCATCTTGTCGAGGTCGACATCAGCGATACCCAGCGAAGCAATCAGCGATTCATCGATCATGTGCGAACACTTTCCGATGGCGGGTGGGTCGCTCTTGGGTACCCCGGCTTTCCAAGCCGGGCCTTTGACGCCCACCACCATCAACGCATCGTTCATCGCGGTAGGACAACCCGCGACGCTCGGCGCGCCGTCAGCCTGACTTCTCCTCTTGAGAAGCAAAGCCCGCCCCGCTAACCCCGGGGCAGAGGACAAAAGCCAGTTCTCGCGGCGACCCAACCACCTCGGCAGGCCACAACGCGCCCAGCGTCCTTCTGGGATGGAAGTTTAGGCCGAAAACTGCCCGCTGTGGCCGGCCGAACAACCATAGAAAACGGGCCCGAGCAACTCGCTCGGGCCCGCTTTCATGTTCGCAACTGCCTTGCCTTCGGTACTGCGGCACTCCGCCCTCAGGCACTCCCGCCTTACTTCCGCCACCACATGTTGCCGCCGTACTGCGCTGCATCACCCAGATCTTCCGCGATGCGAATGAGCTGGTTGTACTTCGCGTTGCGGTCGCTGCGGCACGGCGCGCCCGTCTTGATCTGGCCGCAGTTGGTGGCGACGGCGATGTCGGCGATCGTCGAATCTTCCGTTTCGCCGCTGCGGTGGCTGAGGATCGCGCTGTAGCGGCTGCGCATGGCGAGGTTCACCGCGTCAAAGGTCTCGCTGAGCGTGCCGATCTGGTTCACCTTCACAAGAATCGCGTTCGCGCACTTCTCATCAAGGCCGCGCTGGAGGAACTTTTTGTTGGTGACGAAGAGGTCATCGCCCACAAGCTGGATTTTGTCGCCCAGCTTGGCCGTGAGCTTGCGCCAGCCTTCCCAGTCGTTTTCAGCCAGGCCGTCTTCGATGCTGCGGATGGGATACTTGCTGCACCAGTTGGCCCACATGTCGATCATTTCGTCGCTGCTGACAACTTGCTTGGTGCTCTTGAACATCTTGTAGCCGGTCTTGCCTTCGGCGGCGGCTTCGTTCCAGCATTCACTGGTCGCGGGGTCCAGGGCGACAAAGATCTGCTCGCCCCACTTGTAGCCGGTTTTCTTGACGGCCTTCTCAATGATCTGCAGAGCTTCTTCGTTGCTCTTGAGGTTGGGCGCGAAGCCGCCTTCATCACCCACGGCGGTTGAGAGGTGATCGTCGTGCAGCACCTTCTTGAGCGCGTGGTAGATCTCAACGCCCGCGCGCGTCGCGTCGGCGAAGTTGTCGAAGCCCCAGGGCTGGATCATGAACTCCTGGAAGTCGACGGTGTTGTCGGCGTGCTTGCCGCCGTTCAGGATGTTCATCATCGGAACGGGCAGGGTCTTCGCCGCGCCGCCGCCGAGATAGCGATAGAGCGGCAGTCCGCAGGCTTCGGCAGCGGCCTTCGCAGCAGCCATGCTCACACCCAGAATGGCGTTGGCACCAAGGTTGGCCTTGTTGGCGGTGCCGTCGAGCTGCAGGAGCAGCTTGTCGATGGCTTCCTGTATGCGCACGTCCATGCCCAGCAGTTCGGGGCAGATGCGCTCGTTGACGTTGGCGACGGCCTTCAGCACGCCCTTGCCCACGTACACACCTTTGTCGTTGTCGCGCAGTTCGCAGGCTTCGTGCTCGCCCGTGCTCGCGCCGCTGGGCACCGCAGCGCGGCCCTTGATGCCAGAGTCCAGTTCAACATCGACTTCCACCGTGGGGTTGCCGCGTGAGTCGAGCACCTGACGAGCCTTGACGTTGACGATTTCAAAGGACATGCGTGAATCCTCGGGAGCGAACGAGCGATGCGAATCGCGAAAAACAGCAGACAGCCGCGCCGCCTGCGGTCGCAGGATACCCGCGCCAAACCTGCCGCGTGTCAGCGAATCTCAATCACCGCAACGGTGCGGTCATCACTGGGCTTTCCAAGTGCATCGGCCGCCTCTGCTGCCCGTATCTCGCGAGTCCTGCCAACTTCGCTCGTCGCCAAACCAAGCATGAGCTAGTTGTCTGCCGCACACATCCGCGGCCTCCATGAACGCGCGGTCATGACGGCGAGGAGATTACTTCAAGCAACGGGGCTTCGCGCTGATGCCAGACGATTGGCTGCAACATCAGGGGGTTTTCGGCGACGTGGTCTCTTCAGCCTTTTGGGCAGGCTGACTCACATCTTGCTTCACGCGGCGCAACCGGAAAAGCACGTCCTTGAACTCGCCTGCAGCTTCCGCTTCGACAATGACACGCTGCAATTGGGGCGAACTCACGTTAATGACTCGGAACGAGGCATTCACAATCTTGAGCGCATTCTGGTCCGACTGCTCCAGCATCTCCTCGTGGCCTTCGAGCAAGTTGACACTCGGATAGTTGAATGGCTTGCGCGGGGGTGTAGGCTTCGTATCCGAGCCGAAGCCGTTGATTGTGACATCAAGGTTGAGATCCGGCTCCCGGCCCAGCAACCGAATCTCATCTTCATCGATCTCAAACTTCATCATGTGGTGCGTCATGATGACAAATGGCCCGGCAGTTTGGGCAATCTTTTTTGACTCTTCCTGTCCCAGCGTGATGTCCAGATAGCGATATTGGCCGACGCGAAAGACCGTCGCGAACATATCGGGAAGCACGGGGCCCTCGTCCGCAGTCTCGTTCATTCGCACGTGAATGTCGTATCCGTACCGCTCCGACTCCGTTACGGTGAACATCGCGGGCAAGTCCATTACTTGTGACGCGCCTTCCTCCTCGACAGGCTTCCATACGCCGACAAACTTGGGTTCGGTCTCGACAGACCTCATCAGATAGAACGGCGCGATCGACGGCCCCGTACCAGCGCATCCACCCAGCAGCATCCCACAAGATGCGACACACATCGCCACAAACGCCTTCATCAAGTTCGTCACGTTGTACCCCTTTCGCTTTGCGCCTTCCTTCACCGCCCCAGCAACTTCTCCATCTGCTCCCGATTGTGCTTCTCACGCTCATCGTTCACACCCGTCAGGCTGTCCGCCTGATGGTCCGCGTGATAGCTGCTGCGAACCAGCGGCCCGCTCTCCACCACCTTGAAGCCGCGCTGCAGGCCTTCATCCTGAAACACCTTGAACTGCTCAGGCGTCACCCAGCGATCAATCGGCAGGTGGTTGCGCGTGGGCTGCAAGTACTGGCCGATCGTCAGGATGTCGCAGGCGTCGTTGCGAGGCGAGGTGACGCGAGTGCCCGCCATCAACTCATCCATCAGGCCCAGCACTTCCTCATCCTTCTCACCAATGCCCACCATAATGCCCGTCTTCGCCACAACGCCCTGCTCCTTGCAGCGACGCAGCAGTTCGATCGAGCGATCAAACTTCGCGCTCGGACGCACCGCCGGATACATGCGGCGAACCGTCTCAAGATTGTGATTGATGATGTGAGGCCGCGCGTCGATCACCATCTGCAGCGCGCCCCAGTTGCCTTCAAAGTCCGGGATCAACACTTCGATCGACAGCCCCGGGCACGCCTCTCGCGTGCGGATGATCGTCTCCGCCCAGATGCTTGCGCCGCCGTCCGCCAGTTCGTCGCGATTCACGCTCGTAATGACGATGTGCTTGAGCTTGGCGTGTTCCCACATCAGGCGCATGCTTTCAGCCACGCGACGTGGTTCGTCCTTATCCAGCACGTTGGGCCGCCCCGTCTTCACATTGCAGAACCCACACGCTCGGGTGCACGTGTCGCCCAGAATCATGATGGTGGCCACGCCGCGGGACCAGCATTCGCCCATGTTGGGGCAACCGGCTTCTTCGCACACGGTGAACAGTTTGTGCTCGCTCAGTACGTTCTTGAGTCGCAGGTACTCAGGCCCGCCCGGCACTTTGGCCCGCAGCCAGTCGGGCTTCTTCTTCAGACTCAGCGTCTGCTTGCCTTCCTGATTGTTCAGCACCATGCTCGAAAGGCTGATCTTGGGCGGATCAATCGTCCGCAGCGGGTCGCCTCCCGCCGGCCGCGGGTGGCGGGCCAGCGTGCGAGCGAGAGCGGCATCACTGATAGAACCATTCTGAGGAGCAGCGGTCATTGTGAACCATGGTAGCAAGCCGTGACAATCATCCCTTCCGCGCAACTACCGCGCGACTTTTCCGTCGCGCTTCCTCTCTGTCAGTTTGAGGACCTGCCTGTGAAACGCCGATCATGCACTTATCGCGCCTGGCCAAGTCCGCAGAACTAGACTTGGCCCGCACAGACCGACCTCGCGTTCACCCATTTTCCCTGCTTGGGTGGACGAGGGATGTTTGCGTGGTATGTTCGAGACGCGCGGCCCTGTTGGGTCGGGCATGGCTGTCCAAGGAGCAGAACTGTGGGTTCGCACATGAACGCTACCTCCATTCGTTTCATTCGCGTTGGCCTTGCCGTCGCGCTCGCCGCCGGCACGCTCACGCTGGTGGGCTGCGGCAACACCAAGAGCTTCATGGACCCCACCATCGTCGGGTCGTGGGCCCCCACTCCCACGGTCATGCCCATCCTCGATCGCCTTGCCGCGATCGAAGACACCACGGGCGACATGGTTGAAGTGACCGACCCTGTCGCGGAAGACCTGATTCCGCGTCCCACCAGCTACCGCATCGGGCCGGGCGACGTGCTCCGCGTCACGGTCTTTGATCTCATCGCGCCCAGCGAGCGTGAAGAGTACGAAGTCAGCGTCGACGCTCGTGGCATGATCGAAATTCCGCAGTTGGGCCGCATCGAAGTCGTCGATCGCACCACTGAAGAAGCGATGGAAGCGGTCGTTCGCACCATTCGCGATCGCAACCTGATTCAAGATCCGCTCGTGCAGGTGCTCGCCGTCAGCCAGCGTCGTCAGACGTTCACCGTCGTCGGTGCCGTGCAGAGCCCGGGCCTCTACCCGATTCCCCGTGCTGACTACCGCGCGCTCGAAGCTCTCGCGGCCGCTGGTGCATTCAACGAAGCCATCGGCGAGATCTACGTCATTCGCCAGGTGCCCCTGAGCGAAGATGTCATCACCGGCATCTCGAGCGGCCCCACCTCCCGCGCCCCGCGTGAAGAAAAGCCCGCCCCCGCAAACCAGCCCAGCGGCGAAGACCTGCTGAACGTCATCGACGAAATCGCCCCCGGCGCCGAGCCCAAGCCCGCGGCTGATCCGGCAGCGGCCCCCGCTCCGGCCCCGGAAACCGCGCCTGCGGCGAACCCCGGCATGCTTCGCGCCAAGCAACAAGGTGGCGGCGGTTTCGTCGCCAGCACGCGTGAACCTGAGATCGATCTGATCAACTCCGAACCCGTCCGTCCTCAGACGGAAGACGGCTCGACCTGGATCTACGTCAACGACAAGTGGATGAAGGTCAAGTCCGCCGACGGTTCGGGCGCCATCGACCAGGCAGGCATGGATGGCGACGCGCTCATCACCCAGCGCGTCATCCGCATCCCGCTGCGTGAACTGCTCGCGGGCCGCCAATCCATCAACGTCGTTATCCGTCCGGGCGATGTCATTCGCTTCCCGGCCTCCGACAGCGGCTTTGTCTACATGGGCGGCCAGCTCGCCCGTCCGGGTCCGTACAACATGACCCCGGGCTTCACGCTCTCCCGCGCCATCATCGCGGCGGGCGGTTTCAGCGAAGTCGCCATCCCCTCGCGCGTAAACCTCACCCGTATGGTCGGCGAAGATCGCCAGGCCACCATCCTGCTGGACTACAAGGCCATCGCCGAAAATACCCAGCCAGACGTCTTCCTGAAGCCGGGCGACATGATCAATGTGGGTAGCTCGGGCTGGGCCTTGCCCTTGGCCGTCGTCCGCAACGGCTTCCGTGCCAGCTACGGGTTCGGGTTTATTCTGGATCGCAACCTCGGCAACGACATCTTTGGCCCACCGCCGGTCAACTCGATCGGTCAGTAATCCGATCAATACCAAGACGAGCTTTTCGGGCGGGGCCACAAACCCCGCCCGTTTGCTTTGTGTACCCTATTCGTGAACCGACCCGGTCACGAGCCTCGTATTGCTTGGACCCGGTCTATGACCCGCCGGGAAGAGGGCCCTGCGTGAGCACAGTCAGTACCAATCCCGGTGTCGGCACATCCCCCGTCGCCGCGGCGCGCCCACAGAGCATCAACACCCAACTGTGGGTCACGATGGGCGTCCTGCTCACTGCGTTTGTCGCCCTGTACTTCCGCTGGTTCAGCAAACAAGCCGAGTTCAGCTGGGACCGCCTCGACGACTGGGGCCACGCTTTCGTCGTCCCCATCATCGCTGGCGCCATGATCTGGACCCAGCGCGAACGCCTGCGCGACGTGAAAACCCAAGCCTTTTGGCCAGGCCTGCTGCCGCTTGCCTTGGGTGTCATGTGTTACTTCTACTTCATCGTGGGTGTAGCCAACCACATGCTGCAGGGTCTGGCGATGATCCTGTGCCTTTCAGGCGTTGTCCTGCTGGTCATGGGGCGTGATGTCTTCCGTGTCGCGTTCCTTCCATTGCTGTACCTGAGCTTTGGTATCACTGTTTCTGAACAGGTGATGATCAAGATCACGTTCCAATTGCAGTTGCTCGCCACGCAAGGCGCGTGGCTCTTGCTCAAGGTGATCAGCCTGCCCGGCAACTGGTTCATGGTCGATGCCAACGGCAACCTCCTCGAAATCTTCTACAAGGGCCGCACCATTCCGCTGAACGTTGCTGAAGCCTGCAGCGGCATGCGCATGGTCATCGCATTCATCGCCTTGGCTGGCGCCATTGCCGTGTTCGGTGTTCGTCACTGGTGGCAACGCATCGCCGTGCTGCTGCTGGCCGTGCCCGTCGCCCTCTTCATGAACATCATCCGCGTCGCTGTGTTGGGCCTGCTCAGCATCGGCGACGTCAACCTCGCCGCCGGCAACATCCACATGCTTATCGGGACGCTCCTGCTCATCCCGGGCATGTTCCTGTTCCTCGCCGCCGTCTGGGCGCTCAAGCGAATTGTCGTCGATCCGGCTGAACAGGCCGAACTCGCCAAGAAGAATCCCGTAGGCGTCAAAGTGAAGCGCCCCGTCATCAAGTCCTGAGCCCCCGCCCCACTGCCATGCAAGGCTTCTCCTGGAAATCCCCCGCCGTCCTCACCGCCCTGCTGGTGCTGCTCGCATCCGCCGGCGGGCTGGCGTTCGCGATTGACCACTACAAGCTGATGCTCCGCAAGGAAGCAATCTACCCGCGCGGTGGCGCGCTGCTCAACAGCATTCCCGACGAAACCGACAACTGGGTGCGCCAGGGCCCCGACCGGCGCGAAAATGCCGAGACGGAAGCGGTGCTGGGCACCGTCAACTACGTCTCGCGCATGTATGCCCAAAAGAACAGCGAAACGCCCGTGATGATCGACTTTCACGCAGCGTACTACACAGGCATGATCGACACGGTGCCTCACGTGCCTGACCGCTGCCTGGTGGGTGGTGGCCTCGCTTTGGGCGGCTTTGTCGGTGATGTGCCGATCCCCATGGATCAATCGCGATGGACCGCCATTGAAACCGCCGATGGCGCAGGCAAGCTCTTCTCGGTGCGCACGCCCAACTTCTCCACGCGGGCGGGCACGCGTGTGGTCCTGCCTCGCAATCCGCAAGACCTCAAGCTCCGCATCTTTGAGTTCAAGACTCCTCGCGGCAAGCCGTTCTACTCCGGCTACTTCTTCATCGCCAACGGCGGCTGGGTCAGCAACGCCGAGGAAGTCCGCCTGCTCGCTTTCGACCTGCGTACCAAGTACGCGTACTACACCAAGGTGCAGTTCACCGGTTTCGGCCTCGAGTCCGGCGAAGAACTCGCCAAGCACGCCGCGTCGATGCTGGATGAACTGCTCCCCGACATCATGCACTGCCTGCCCGACTGGCAAGCGGTGGAACGTGGCGACGTCGAAGGCATGATCCGTGCCGAATGACGGCAAACAGGCCATTTCTGCGCCTGTTCCGCTTGCGTTGACGTCGGCGTTTCACTGACTAACGTCCCCAGCCGATAAGTTCGTACTTCATCGGGGTTTTCGTTCGTTCACAGACCCTTTCCGCGTCCGTTCGTGTCTTTCACAAGCCGGACAGGCGCCTGCACCAGGTTCGGAGATTCGTATGGCATCGCGCGTCAACACCAAGTTCGTCGTCGGTCTGTCTGTGGGCCTCATTCTCATCTTCGCGGCTGTGGCAGGCACCGCCTACACGCTGGTGGTCAAGAGCGCCGACGACCTGGTGAAGGCCGGCGACAAAGCCCTGGCCGAAGGCCGCGTGGGCGAAGCCGTGACGCAGTACTCCAAGGCGGTCAACAAGGAGCAGAACAACCCCGAGTACCTGCGCAAATGGATCGAAGCCATGGGCAAGGACACGCCCGACTCGGAAGTGAAGTACGTCGACCGCTATCGCTTCTGGCAGCAGGCACGCCGCCAGCTTGCCGTCGTGCAGCGCGACAACGTCTCCGCCCAGCGCGATCACCTCGATCTCGCCTACCGCACGCTGCTGCTCTCACCCGTCTACCGCCAGGACAACTGGTCGCAAGTGCTCGACGATGCCAACCTGCTGCTGGGCTATCACGAAATCGCACCCGCGCAAGGCTGGGAACAGTTGCGTCGCTACCGCGGCTTCATCACCACGCGCATGTACCTCGAGAGCACGCGTCCCGAGGACAAGCAGCTTGAGTCCGCCGTCGCTGACTTGGAAGCCGCGCTGAAGTTTGACCCCAAGGACGAGGAAGTCGCCGCAACGCTGATCGACCTCTTCATCCGTCAGGCCCAGCGTGCCCGTGAGCGCGATCGCCTCGAAGAAGCCTCGCAGCACGAAGCCAAGGCGGATGCCATCCAGAACGCCTTCCTCGCCAGTTCGCCCGATGCCCCGCGCATGCTGCTCATTCAGATTCAGCGCGATCTCATCAGCGTCCGCGCACGCATCCAGGCCAAGGGCGCCGCGGCTGACGTCCAGAAGGAAACCCAGGATTACATCAATCGCAGCGCACCGATCTTCGCCCGCGCCTTCGACAAGGCCAAGCAGGGAACGCACCCGCTCAGCGACGGTCTGCTGGGCCAGTTCCGCGTGGTGGAGAACCTCATCCAGCCGCAGAATCGCAGCCGCCAGACCGAAGAGCTCATCCGCATGGGTCTGCGTGCCGAGCCCGACAATGCCCAGTTGCTCTTTGCGCTGGCAAACATGCTGAGCGATCGCGGTGACTACGCCAATGCGATGGAACAGCTCGAAGCGGTCGACAAGCTGCCCGTGAAGCCGGTGAGCATGGAAGGCGTGCAGCAACTTGAACTCAAGAAGGTTGCACTTGGCCTGCAGGCCCTCTGGCAGGTTCGCGTGTGGCAGCCGATGGCGGATGGCCCCGAGCGCGTCGCCGCGCTCGATAAGGCTCAGGCCCTGCGCAAGCGCCTGACTGACAGCGTCGCCGCTGATGATCTGACGCTGACGCTCGTCGATGCCCAGCTCGCGTTCATCTCCAACACGCCGGACGGCAACCGCAACGCCTCGCGTCTGCTCGCCACGTACAACAAAGCCACGGAAACGCGTCCCAACGCCGACGCGCTCTTCATGACAGCCCAGATCGCCGTTCGCAACAACGAGCCGGGCAACGCTCGCGAAAACCTCGAGCGCGTCATTCAGCTCCAGCCCAACAACCTCACCGCCATACTCTTCCTCGCGGAAGTCGAAGCCCGCCTGCAGAACATGGATCGGTCCACCGCTCTGTACCGCCAGGTGCTGGAACTTGATCCCAGCAACGAGGTCGCGAAGCGCGCCGTCGAAGTGACGTCGAACCTCGCCAACCCCGCCGCTTCCAATGACCCGGTCCTCCGCCTGCTCTCGCGCGTGGACGAAATGGGCAAGCTCCCGCCCTCGCCTGAGAACCAGGCTGCGATGGTCAAGATCATCAAGGACGCTCTCGCGAAGGATCCTGCGGATGCCCGTCTGCACCGCGCCCTGGTCGCTGTGCACGTCCGCGGCAACGAACGCGAAGCCGCCAAGACCGCTCTCACCGCGGCGCTCGAGCGCTTCCCGGAGAATCGCGACTTCCAACTGCTCAAGTCCCAGCTCGACGCCCCCGACGACATCGCTTTCCGTCTGCAGACCATTGATGCCGCGGAGAACATGGATGCGATCGAGAAGGAACTGAACAAGTTCAACGTGCTGCGCACTGCGGGCCGCGCCGATCAGGCCAAGGCCGCCCTCGACAAGGCTGCCGCCATCAACGCCGACGACCGCCGCGTGGTCGAAGTGCTCTTCATGAACGCGCTCGAAGCCAACGACCTCGCGACCGCTCGCACGTTGGTTGACAAAGCTGTTCGTGGCAACTTCGACAACGTGAACGGCGACACCTTCCGCGCACGCATGCTCGCGGGCGAAGGCAAGGCTCGCGAAGCCGCGGCGATCCTGCAGCCCATCATCTCTCGCGGCGGCGCACAGCCCGAGCTGTATCGTCTCCAGGGCCGCGTGCTGATGCTCGACAACCGCCCGGGCGACGCCGCCAATGCACTGCGTGAAGCGCTCCGTCTGCGTCCCAACGACGCCGCTGCTGCGACCGACCTGCTGCGCGCTCTCATCGCCGCGGGCCAGCAGCAGCAAGCCCTGCTCGCCGCTCGCGAGTTCGAGAAGTTCGCCAACAACGACATCGACTTCTTCAACATCTGGATGAGCCTCGAAGCCCAGTTGGGCGACCGCGCCGATGCCAAGATGCGCCGCACTCGTGTCGCCGTCGCGCTGCCCGACGAGCGTGGCAACCGCATGGCGCTCGCCCAGTTGCACATCGACGACGGCGAGTTTGATCAGGCCCGCGCCATCATTGAATCGCTCCGCAAGACGGGCGACTCGCTCGACCTGGTGGTGATGGACGCACAGATGCGTTCCACCCGCGGCACCATGGCTGACGCTGTCAAGGTGTTTGACGAGTTCGCCGCCCTGCCCCAGAATCAGACTTCCACCGACGCCATGATCGCCAAGGCTCGCTTCCTCGCAGGCCGCAACGACGCCGCCGGCGCAGTCGCGGCGCTCGAGTCGGTCCGGGCCAAGCAGAACACGGACGTCATGGAGATCGATCGGGCTCTGAGCGATCTCTACATCGGCGCTGGCATGCAGAGCGAGGCCATCGCCCCCACCCGCGCCGTCGTCGACGCGGGCAAGGACAACGACACGCGCAGCATGCAGAAGCGGCTGGTCGAGCTGCTCACCCAGACCGGCAAGCACGCCGAAGCTGACGCGGAGTACACCAAGCTCACAAGCGGCCGCGAACCCGATGCGCTCTCGCTGCTGCTTCTCGCCCAGCTCCGTGGCGCGCAGGGCAACACGCAGGCGCAGGAAGAAGCCCTGAACCTCGCCGTGCAGCGCTTCCCCACGGTGCCCACCGTCTTCATGAGCCGCGCGTCCTTCATTCTGCAGAGCAAGCCCAAGGAGAGCGTGAACGACGCCATCGCGGACCTCGATCGCGCCATCGCACTCGCGCCCGACAACACCACGTTCCTCCGCCGCCGCGCCGATGCGCACCGCACCGCCGGCAACGAAGACAAGGTCATCGCCGACCTGCGTGCCTGCCTGCGCATCAATCCGGGCGACTCGCAGCTCATGTTCGGCCTCATGGATTCGCTCTGGCGCGACGGCAAGGAACAGCTCGCGCAGGAAGTCGCCGCCGATGTCATCCAGCGTCGCGATCGCGACTGGCAGTTCCTCGTGCAAGTGGGCAACTTCTATCGCTCTCGCACCCCCGCACGTGAAGATCTGGCTCGCTCCATGCACGCACAGGCTTACGAACTCAACAAGACCGACTTCACCGTGCAGACCTACCTCGACAGCCTGCTCGCAGGCAGTATCCCCAACGTCGAAACGGCCAACCGCGTCCTGACCGAAATGGGCGACCGCGCTCGCACCAATCCCGGCTTCCAGATGGCTGCCGCGAAGGTGCGAATCCTGCAAGGCCGCACTGCGGAAGGCCGCCGCGCCGCGCTCGATCTGCTCCGCACGCTCGATGTGAATCGCCCCGAGATCATGTCATCGTGGTATCGCGACATGAACTCCGTGGAGAAGAACAAGGCTGATCTGCAGAGCTTCCTGCAGGCGACCGCCCAGCAAGGCATCGCGCCCGACTGGATGATCTTCTTCCGCAGCATGTCGATGATTGAAGACGCAACCAAGCGCAGCGAAGGCACACGCGCGCTCGAAGCCGCTATTGGCAGCTTCCGCACGCCCGCCCTCCAACTGCTCGCGTACAAGACGCTGGGCAACACCTACTACCAGTTGCTGGACTACCCCGCCGCCGCTCGCGTCTGGACCGAAGGCGCCAACAAGTTCACGACCGACGCAGAACTGGCCAACAACGCCGCCTTCATTCTCACCAAGCACCTCAAGAAGCCGCAAGATGCCCTGCCCCTCGCGCAGCGGGCCGTGCAGATCAACCCCGACGTGCCCGACTTCCTCGACACGCTGGGCGTCACGCTGCTCGAAACCGGTAACCCCACCGAAGGTGTCAAGCACCTGCAGAAGGCATACGACATCTCGCCCAACTCCGCCACCAAGTTCACTGCGGGTGTCCACCTCGTTCGTGGCCTCAAGGAGTCGGGCCAGCTTCCCGCCGCCAAGACTCTTGCGACGGATCTGCAGGCGACCGTCGACGCCAACCCCAACTTCTTCAGCCCTGAGCTTGTCGGCGAGTTGCAAGAGTTGCGCGACGCCCTCAAGTGACATTCATACCGAACCGCACCACCTGCGCACACGAACAGTGTCGTTCTCCCGCCGCTGGTATCGCATGCCAGTCGGCGGGGCGATTCTAAAGAGTTAGCGAAGGTTCAGTCATGTCCGGTCGATATAGGACCGGAAGGGCTCCGGGCTTGCCCGGCGCAGCGTATTGTTTGCCCCCTGTCAGTTACCCCTATCCGGAGGGGGTGGTCGGCCCCGCCCGCCGCACCCATCCAGTCCATGAGGTCACGATGAGCATGGTGCCCGCCAATCCTCCCGCCCCACTCACACCGGCTGCGTCTGCGCCGCGTCAGGTTGCGCCACCCCAGGCTCCGATTGCGACCGCGGCGTTGGACCCGCTCAAGATCTTTCAGAAG
>Ga0315899_10000731_pt1 | contig 38993 bp, 60 predicted proteins | sample LakEriMetagenome_2_FD_203518 | JGI IMG/M metagenome (GOLD analysis project Ga0315899, IMG submission 203518) | Freshwater fungal communities from buoy surface, Lake Erie, Ohio, United States - Buoy 4 MA112 | ecosystem: Environmental > Aquatic > Freshwater > Lake | place: USA: Lake Erie, Ohio...
CCAACACAAAACCGTCTGCCCAAGTCTTTTGCAGCACTTCAAGCAACGGTTCATTGTTGATCCGCATGTTGAGCATTGCCCATGCTCTGGCTCTGGCGCGATCTTGCACAGGGTTTTTGGACACTGCGGGATCTGTGCGACGGTATGCAGCAAGCACCCGCTTAGCGTCAATCCCCTGCCGCAATGCTGCTTGGATCTTACGTGCGTTGGTTGTCGCTATGCGCACATCTGCGTTGTGTGCGCCTTGGTTCATGCTAAATACGCCTTTGCCAATGCTTTGGCTGTATCTAAGTCCCCGTCAAACACGCACTGATTGAGCGCTTCAGCAACTATTGGGTCAATTGTCTTGAACTCAAAATCACGTCCCCTGTCGCCTTTCTTAGCCCACTTCATGAATGCTTGAACCTCTTTAACAGTCTCAACCGTCACTGGTGTCTCTTCAACTTCAGGCTCTTCAACTGCAACTGGCTCTTGAATTGCTGTGGCTTCAGATCCTTCCAGCGCTGGGGCTGTTGTGAGTTGAGCAGCGTTGATCAATCCGTCAGGGCTGAACAAGAACATACCTGCACCGCTAATCAAGATAGGCATGTCTGCTTGTGGAGTGTCTAGTAAAGGCAATCCCATTTCAGATCTGCGCTCATTGATTGTCTTACCGCCTGAGGTGACTTCAATTTGAGCCTTGCGCGCGCTGGCTTCATCGTCCAAGCGCTTGCTTGTCATGAGTTTGAATTCAAGTTCACGCGGCATACCCAAGTAGGTGTATGAAAGGTTGGTCAGCATTTTGCTGATCCAGTTTGCTAGTGGCTGAATACCAATGGCTTCTGCGTTTTGTGCTTGTCCCTCTGAAAAACCTGCACCGCCCAAACCGCCCTTTGGCGCAAATCCAATTTCACTTGGTTGAACTCCAAAGTGTCCACAAATTGAGGTCACAAGGTAATCGTCAAGCGTGTCTTTGAACTTCTCGCCGTAGCCGTCATTGGTTACTGGCACTAAGCCTGTTGGCAATAGTCGTGCGCGCTTGCGCTGTTCTGTCTGTCCCGCAAGATCATCGTTGAGAATACTCTCGTAAGCACGTAGCAAGTCAGGGTTATTACCCCAGTCTGCTGTCGTGGTGAACATCAAATCTGGAATTACGCCGTCAGTGTATTCAGCGCGGATCCATTGCTGACGACGCAAGTAAATGTCAGCCAAAGGTAGTGCGCGCTCAACTGGTGAGTATCCGTAAACGCTTGTTGTGCGACGGTTGCGAACCATGTACGCCAAATCGTCAGCAGTGAACTCACCGTCAGCATTTGGGTCATCGTCGTTTGCAGTGAACTCAGCGCGTGGGAAACCGTAAAGGATCTGTTGGTAAGCAACGTCAGGTGCTTGTGGTCGCATACCTCTGTCGTCCAACATTGGCTTGATTGTTGTGCCGTCTAGGATCTGAAACCCGTAAAGATCTCCACCCACACTCATCTGAGGCCAAATAGCCAGTGCGTCAATAACAAGGATCTCTTCAGCCGCAATCATCAACCAATCTGCAAAGGTCAATCCGTTGCTGCGGTCTGGGTTTTCCCAAAATGTTTTTAAGCGATCAATCTCATCAGTGAACTGTGCGCGTGCAGTAGCCATTGCGCGTACGTGATCTCCACCAAACTCTGCTGCAATCTTTTCTGACGCGTCTGCGCCAAGGACAATGTCCCACTCCAAGCCAACAAGTTTGTTTTTGCTGACTTCAACGCAACGTCGCAAAATGTCAATCTGATCTGCTGCTGCTCGTAAAGTCTTGAACGGGATAAGTTTTGTTTCAGTGATGTTGATGTTCTGTGCTACTTGGTATTCGTAGCGTCGTGGGTCTGGTCGCCCGTCATCGCGCAGTGGGTTGATCGCACCTGGAGTAATCGGTACACCTGGACCAAACGCAACAGGCTTAAACTGTTCACGCCCCAGTGGCACGTTGTTGCCGTATGACTGCCCAATAGATCCATTGCGCATGTCTTGTTCGGTCATTGTTACTGCGCCTGCTGGTAATGCGCGCTTTTCAATTGCTGCTGCAATCTGCTCTGCGATACGGTCTGTTATGCGACCCACGTGTATCTCCCTTGTTTATGCCCCTTGTACTTCAGGCTGGTGTAATGATAGCGCTTCCACACTTCAAACACATAGGTGACGACTTAGGGTTGGGCAGGTTGCACTGAGGGCAAAAGTTAGCAATGGCGTTAAAGTAATTCATCACGTTTTGCGTGCCTAAGAGATCTGCAAACCCCTGCACCATTGCGTCAATGCGATCTGGTGAGTCTGGATCCTCTGGCGTCCACACGGTCATTTGATCCTCTAATTTGGCGAACTCTCCAATGTGGTGGATACGTCCCTGCTCATACATTGCTGCAACTGGCTCAGCGCGTAATCTCTTACCCACGTGCGCTCGCACTTCTCGGATTGGTAGCCCTAATCGGATCTGCTTCAACACCGCGCTCACCATGTCACCGCCCTGATTGACTTCAACCAGGATTGAGTCTGCTTTCCACTCGTCAAAAACTGAAACTGCTTTGCTTGCCCAATCTAATGGAGAACCCTTGAAAGAGTAATCACCCAACACGTATCCATGTCCTTGCGCGTCAGATCCCAACACAACAATTCCCGTCTCATCGCTATCTTTTGTATTAGTGACTGCGGGATCCACGGACACGACTATTCTTGCCAGCGCTGGAGCCTTCTGAAGCCTATTTCGCTCAATAAGTCCCCTAGTCCACAATGCGCCCTCAACGTCGTCCAAAATCTCGCCAAACAGTTCCTGACGCCCTAATCTGGTGCCTGCGTATCTGGCTTCTAGTTCAAGCAGCGCTGAAGGTGCAAGGTTGGCAGCATTGTCAAAAGTAGATCCGCGAGTGATTGCCACAGATCCGTCATTGCGCCCTGCTAATGCTCTGATGAGCGCGGTTGGTCTCGGTGTTGTTGTGACGACAATGCGCGGTTTATCTCCCAGACGCATACCAAACTGCAACTGATCCCACGCGTCTGAATAACGGTATGCCGCTAACTCATCACACCACGCGCCGTGATGCTGTGGTCCACGGAAACGATCAGGCTTGTCTGCTGAGAATAGTTTTATCTGCGATCCGTTGTGCAAAAGGATCTCGCCAAGCGATCTGTTCCAATCCTTCAACACCTTGTAACGTCTCAGGACATTGAGTACGCCTGACTCGCCTTCAGCGCAGGTATCTCTTGCGTCACCGTACGTTGGTCCAACTATCGCCCAGCGCGTGTTGGGTTGGCTGATTGCTTCCCAAGCAAGCCACTCTGCTGCAGTGCGTGTCTTACCTGCACCGCGCCCAGCCATGTACAACCAAATAGCCCAGTCACCCTCAGGCGGTAGTTGTTCCTGTCTCGCCTGTTCCTGCTTCCAGCGCCAGCGTGACGCCCTGATCCATTCCTCTGAGGTTATGGGCAATTCGCTCAATGTCGGCTTCAATTCCGCTTGCGTCATACGTAACCACCTCTGCTTGGATCTTTGTTGGCGCGTAAAGTCCTAACAACTTACTGCGCTCTTGTATGCACTTCAAAACAAACTCGCCTGCCTTGATGTTGGGCAACATGTCTTTCGTACCTATTGCGTCAAACCAATGCGCTCTCTGCAATCGGTCTAGGCGGTCAATCTCCATGTTGCGCAGTTCATCAGCGGGTTGCTGTTGTGTGCGCACCATTGCCCTTTGGTATGCCTTAAACGCGCCTGAACCGTTTGCGTATCCAACTACCTCAGCGATAGCGTCCCAAGTAGCCCCTGAGCGCTTCAATTCAAGCACTCTGATCTCTTTGTCTATCTGCTCTGGTGGCGGTGTTTTTCTCATACGTGTTTTGCTTCAACTTCCGTTGATAGTAAATTTACTATTTCTTGTAATGTGTCTGTGTAATCGCACAACTGCCAGCAAGAGTTATCTAACACGTGGTCAATTATTTTGTTTTCAATCGTGCGCATAATTTTAAGGGTTGTCTGAGTCTTTACGTAATCTGCAAACTCATCAATCTCGTTAAAATCGCAATCAAATAGAGACGCAGGTTTGTTCTGCTTTTTGTGTGCCTTACCAACATGTTTTCTCATCTACGTTTCCTATTCATCAGGAAAAGATTACATTACGCATGAGATCCGCGCCAGCCTGAGGTGTTAGTCCTGACGGTATCTCAAACGCCTTGTACGTGTTAGCAAGGTTGCGGTGCTTAGTCTCTCTGCCTTTAACCCAAGTAGGGTTTTGTGTTTTACCTGTTATTGCCGATCTTTGCGCCCTACGCTCAGCGCACAGTGCAGGCTCAGTGTTCAGGTAGAACAGGTGGAACTCTCCAATGCCCTTACACAAATCAAAAAAACGTGAGTTGGCTAGTCTGTCGCCTTCTCCGTAAATGATTGAATAGTCTTTGGCGATCCTTGGTAGCCACGGTTCAATCGCAAGTATCGCCGTATTGCCAAGCGTGTCTGTTCCGCCAAACGTTGGTCTGAGCCAGCCAAGTGAGAGTGCGTCGCCATACGGGGTATGGTGGGTTCTGAATTTGATTGGATCTTCATGGTTAGCGCTGTCTCTCCAATCGTGTGTAAATGCTTCTGTCAAAGTTGTTTTGCCTGATCCTGGCGCGCCTATGAGGTAAATAATCTTCATTATTTGCCAATCTGAGTCTTCAAATCAATGTTTGGAACAATTACGTCAGGCTTGAAAATTACGCGGTAGTTGTAAACACTTGCGTTGACGCTTTCAATCTGCTCAACAAAATACGATACGTTGTCGCTCAGCCCCAAAAAATGCTTTTTGAATGTAGTTGGTCCAGTTTTGCAGGTTACTTCCAGCGATCCGCCTAATGCTGCGTCACTGGTTTCAACTGAACACAAGCCTGTAATCTCTAATAAATACTTGTCGGTAATACCGTTAAAAAACACTACGCGTCGTTGAATTTCAAATTGCTCTGCCGCAACAGATAAATTGCGTGAAGCCACGTCTGCATCTGAATTGCAACCTGTTAAACCCGTCACTGCCAGTAAAACTACAATTCCAATGCCAATTTGTTTTTTCATGTTTGCCCCCTCTATCGAACAAAACCCCTACTCAGATTGAATAAGGGTGTTGTCCAGCACTCAACAGGCGGTTGCCTGCCAGTAGCCGTAATCTAACTGTGTTTTGTAATTAAGGCAAACTCTCAATCCACTTCTCAGCGATAGCAGGTGATAGCCCGTATCCGCTTCTGGCTAATCCTGAGAAATAAGCGTTGCGCTGACCTAACTCTGGGTAAATCGGTATGCCGCCTTTGCCCTTTGCTCTCCAGCCTAATGACATCTCCCAATCACCTGACTTGACTATGCCTAACGCAATCGCTGTCATCAGCATCTCTTTTGCGTCATCTATTGCCTTGTCAGCGGTTGCAGCAATTGAAGATCCCAAGCGTGTCACGCCGTTTACCTGAGCAACTGAGAGTGATTTGTATGGTCGTAAATGATGAACACGATAAGGTGAATAGTCCAAATTAGCGTTTTGGGAGATCCAAGTGACACCCGCAAAGAAAGTCACGTCACGTGATAGATCTGCCCCGTATGCGCCTGTGCAATTCAAAATGGCGTCGCCCTCAATCAACTGTCCTGAGTCAGTAGTAACGTGTTGCGTGTATAAACCAACAACACGCTCTTTTACGTCAGGCTCAACCAGCGGCAATAGAGGATCTACCAGCCACCAATCCTTTTGTTTTTTAACTTCTCGGTTGCGCCAATTTGATACATACGCTTCTCTGGATCCTGCTGCACCCCAAGCGCTGTACCACTCCCAAGATCTTTCAAGGTCATCACGCTCAGATTTGTCGAACCATGTTGGGCGTATCGTGGCAAGGGCAGATCTGGACGCAGACTGCTCTGGTGCGTGGTCAATCAAAGTCACGTCCCAGCCTTTGTCACGTGCAATACGCGTTGCTGAGGATCCTGCAATGCCAGCGCCAATAACAATTAGTTTCATCTCAGTGCAATCTCTCTTGTGTCGCGGTAAACGCTTTTGCGCTTTTTGTCTATGCCTTCCCAGCCGTTCAACTCACCTAAGTATGCGTGTGGCAGTGTCTCGTATCGCGCCTTGAACGCCATGGCAGTTAGATCCGACGGGACACGCAATAACTGTTCCTGCATTTCATCAATGTCAATACCGACGTAGTAGCGCCCTTTGTTCAGCGCGTAGAAATCGCACAGTGAGGTTTCAGCCGTTTCAATGCTCACTTGTGAGGTTTTGCCTGTGAGGTTTTCAACCACCTTCAGGCTCAGTTCATCTAGGTATGCAATCTCAGCGGGTGAGTTGCCTTGCGGTAGTCCAGGAAAGAACAAGCCCAGTCCCTTGCGTGGTCCACTTGAATTGGCGTTGCCCATGTCGGGTGCTGCAAGGTTGAACCCGTGAGACTTCATCAAGATCTCTGCTGTTTTGTATGCTGCCCAGCGCCCGTTGCCAAACACCGTCGTCAATTCATCGTTAAGTGTTTTCCAATTTGTCAGCGGATCCTCAGACGTAGTTGCACTATCCAACCAAGCCCCCAAGCCACCGTGTTGCTCTGCTTTGGCGCACAGTGAGTCAAGGTGTTGCGCAAACTTCAATGTTGCTCTGTGAGATCTGCGCGGTTGAGCAATAGGTAATTTCAAGGTTGCTTCATCTGGAACAGTCAGCGTTGGATACAGGCTGAACGCTTTGAGCGCTGAGCCCATGTGGTAATAACCAACAAACAAAAACGTCAGCCACAATCCGCTTTCGCGGTCAAGAGAGTCAGCAAACCATTTCAATACTGGGTACGCAGGATCCATGTCACGCGATTGAGTCTGCGCTTCGTGAAATTGAGCGTAATCAGCCCAAAGGCTCACTTATTTTTGCTACCAATCTGAGGCATAGGTATCTCGCCTTTCAGCGCCTTTGCCATGTTGTCCTCACGCTTGGTTCTGCTCTCACGTGCTTTGGCTGTCTCTACTGCAAACGTAAAGCAATCCTTCATGCCACGCAACGCATAGTAAACAATTGAATAGCGGTATGAGTCTGGTGCGCTAGGCGTCATTGGTGTCACGCCATGCACATACTTGTATCCTGCAAAAAATGTCACCCAGCCGTCACGACATGAACAGGTGAAATTGTATTCAGGTAACGTCAGGTATCCGCCCTTCATCTTTCTGCGGATCACTGGCATTGCTGACCAAGTGGCAAAGTTGAAACCGTCACGGTGGTAAGGCAGGGTTGAGGCTTTATTGACAACTCCAGACGTCCACAGTGCGTCATCAGTCATGCGCCACTCATCAGCCACGTTGTTATCTGCAAGCGCTTTGGCGTCTGCTGCATAAAGTTCAGGCGCAAACTCTTTGTACATTTTGGCAAACTTCTCTGCAAACGCAATCAACACTGCGTGTTCATTTGGTTGTTCATGGGCTAATGAGGTTGCTCTGCAACTCTCTCGCTTCTGAAAGATCTTGCGCGGTGCCATGCCAAAAGTGCGTGATTGGTTTTTCAAACCTGTTGATTGTCGGATTGTTGTGCCGTAGTTGATGTTCAGCACAGACGCTCTCAGCAGTTCAACTTCCTCTTCCATTGGAAAGTAAACAAAAATGACTTCTTCAGTGTCGTCGTCAATCCAGATCCCAGCCTCAGTGCAATTTGGCTCATAATCAGGAACAACAGTACCTACCAGCGCGGTTGCATCTTCTTCAGACATAACGCGCTTGATACGGTGTACGGGTAACTCAGATAAGTTCATGCGGACACTTCCTATCAACTGCCTCTTCAACCAACTTCAAAATCGCTTCGCCATTGCTTGTTAATCCGTTTGCAGTGCGGTATTCAATCAACGCGTCCACTATCCAAACGTAAATGTCATTGTGGTAGTCCAGCATGAGCATACGTGTTGCTTTGTTGGTGTATCGCTCTGCGTAATCGCTCAGCGTTGGAATGAACTGAGTACCTGATTGACCACTCTCTCCAACTTCAAGTGAAGCAAAAAGAGTTTTGTGTTCAAGTGTTGGCAGATCTCTTTCCTGGATCTCAGCCTTCAGGTCATCGTACTCGTCAAACGTGTAACCAGATCCTTCAAGGTTGTTCATGCTATCCAAAAGTTCAGCCAGTACCTTGTTGTCGTACTCACCCATGTCTGAGGCTCTGTTGTCTATTGCAACAATCTTTGCCGCTGTCTCTGAGTCCACATCAACGTAAACCACGTCAATAGTCTCCCAACCTAACTGCTTTGCTGCGCGAAAGGTGTGATTGCCTGCAAGGATCTCGTTGTTGTCTTTGTTTACGGTGATTGGCTTGTACTGACCGTACTTTGACAATGACTCTGCAATCAGATCCACGTTGCCCTTGCGTGGGTTTTTTGCATACTCGTTTAATTCAGTTAGTTGTGCCTTGATTATCTCCATGAGCCAACTCTACGCTGATTTGTAATCTTGCGTCAAGTAGATCGTCAATGCTGGCACTCAATAGTTCGCGTTTGCGCCAATCCATGCGGTTGCCGTACTCGTCTGTTTTGAGCATTTTGTAGGCATGAGCAATCGCCTCATCTATCTCAGCCAAAGTGAGATCACGCTCAATCGTAAATGTCATGAGCAGATACTACGATTTATTACGGGGTGCGCGCTTCTTTGTTACTGGCGCGTTTTCCGCTTGCCACTCTTCTTTCAACAACACGTCGTAATTTTCAATCATGAACGCAAGATCTTCATGCCCACGGGATCGCAAACTGTCTGCAAAACGGTTAAGCGCGTCCTGCACTCTTTCTTTGTCTAACTTCATTTTTCACCCGCTTTGCGTCTGCGTAGGCTGTCACGTCATCATCTAAGTAAAACACAGACTTGCCTTGCTTGCTTTTCCACACCAGTTGCTTACGAAACTGCAATTGACGCAAGTGATTGAGTGTAATGTTTAGGCGCTCAGCCGTTTGATTTGCTGATAGCCAGTTTGGATCTACCACGGTGCAGCCTCAATCTGAGGTTTAGGTGCGCGAGCGCCAGCCTTAATGACTTTACCAATCTCAGCCACGTTCAACTCCAAGCCTGTCTTTTCAACGCCCTCTTTGGTGGTATAGGTGCTTGGCTTCCATGATCCTTGTACCAACACAGTATCGCCTTTGGATAGGTTATCCATAAGGATCTCTGACTTTTCGCCCCACTGCACTGCTCTGAACCAAATTGTCTCGCCATCAACCCACGCTTCGCCCTGCTTTACGCGTGGCGTGTAAGCCAAACTGAAACTGACGTATGCCTTGTTGTTCTTAGTGAATTTGAGTTCTGGATCCGTCCCCAAATTACCCTTGATCGTGATGTCCATTTATTTGCCTTCCTCTAATGTAATTATTGTACCGTCATTTTGTAATAAAACAATTCTGCCGTCAGGCAGGTGCATAGGCGCTTCGTGAGGCTCTTGCCATGAGGCAACCATGTACCCCATGTCCTCAGCCCAAGCAGGGTTTGCGTGAATACTGCCCGTACTCATGTTGTGACAAGAGTGGTGAACGCGGATCAGGTTGCTTGCGCTGTCCTTACCGCCACGTGACTTCAGTTTGCGGTGGTGCAACGCCATTGACTCGGTTGCCACCTTGCCACAGACTTCGCAGTACCAACTTGCGCGCTCTTCAACCAGCGCAACAATCTTTGAGTCAATACTCATGATGAACGCAATCGTGGCACATCAAACCCCTCATGATGAACGCAATCGTGGCACATCAAAGGTTTCATGATGAGCCCAATCGTGACACATCAAGCACTGTCATCATCGTCATCATCTTCCCATTCTGTGGGATCCACGTTAGGTATGTCCACCCGTAAAGGTAATCCAAACGGTGAAGTAGTCATTAGTACCACTTGCCTTTCTGCCAAAATGCCCACGCCCTGCAAGGTGTGGAGTATCTGTGGATAATGTATTTGATACCACGGTCAATTTGCACATGTGGGTGCAGATTTGGGGATAAACCCAGGATCTGAGGTATGCCACCCGCGTTGCGTCCCCCAACCTTAACTGGGTTGAACGCCTTAGGGTTCCACGCTGACTCTTTGCCCCACAAAACCGCCAAGCACTTAAATTGCTCTTTGTTGCCCCAAATTGCATTGACTTTGTGCTGTGCGTACGGTTTAGGCGCTAACTTTGAAACAAAGTCTGTTGGAGCCTGAGCCTGTGCTGGGGATACAAAAACAAATCCTACTGCCAAAGCAGCGCTTAAAAGGATCTGCGCGACACGCTTCAGCGCTCAGCCGTTCGCCAACTTTCTGCAGACTTCGCAAACGTTGTTACCGTAAATCCAACTACCGCACTTGCAGTGCTTAATCATTGTGTCCATGTTTTCGCCTTTCGGTTGATTTCGGGACATTGTTTATTTTACGCTATAGCAACGCCGTTTGGTCTTTGAAAGATCTTGTTGTGTGTCTTGCCATTAGGCTCAATCAGCACCGCTTCACGCTCATACCTAGCAAATCCGTAATCAACAACTTTGTCGTAGGCGTGAACTGCGTCCAGCGCGCAGTCATAATTTTTGATCCAAGAAACAGCACCGTCTGTAATTATTTGAAGCACGTAAACCTCAGGTTCCGTTGCGTCCACCTTGTAATCAAACCAGTATTCGTTATCTGGATCCTCAGCCTGATAAACGTTTTTGACTCTTGCTGCATAGTGCCTTGCCTCTTCATCGCTGACAAAGTCTCTGCAACCCTGTGACACAATCTTGTTTACTGTGTATTCGTATTCCATTACGCCACCAATTCTTTCATCATGTCGTCCAATGCCTTGTAATCCAAACGAGATCCAAGCCAAGCAATGTTGTCGCCAGTGCGCTCAGTTGCCAACCCTTGCTCTTTGATAAATCGCGCATAGTGATTGTTTGCCTTTGGGTGTGTGCGCTTCTCCATAAATCTGCAAGCAGCCCTGTACAGGCTCTCGTCAGATCCAAGCCACAACGCAACATTCCACGTTTGGCGGTTTTTCCAACCGTTGTATTGAGTCATTACTTGATCTCCCAACATTGTTTGCAGGTAATCGTGTCATCAACTTCAAAACTGTTGCTTGTCACGCCTGTTCCGCATACTTGGCAAAATAAAGTCATGCTGTCTGTCCCTTCAAACTCATGTCATGCACATCTACACACCTTGCGCAGATCTGTGAGCGCACTTGCTCGCCATTGTCATACTTGTACCAGCGGTGCCACAGTATGCGTGAGTCTTTACCGCACATCTCGCAGGCAATCATGACTGCACCTTGGCGACGTTGCTTACACGTCCCTGGATCCCGTACAGGCGTATTGCGTCATTGACATCTAACCAAATCTGATCTTTAGCCAAACCAATTAGCAATGACTTGCTTGTGGTTGTCTCGCGTCCAATGTATTGCGTCAATTCTGTTTCAATCTCAACTTCAATCTCAACTCTGAACTTTGTCATGGTTGCAACCCTTCTGGGCAATCAACTTGCTCCACTAAGCAAGACTCAGGTATGTCCCAAATCCCCATTGCTGATGTAGCGCCAATTAGCGCCGTCAAAATTGCTAGGTAAATAACTGCTGCGCGTACGCGCTTGCCACGCTTGGTAATCACTTAGCACCCCACATCTGCGCTAACTGACGTGCAGTGATAGGCGCATTTGCTTCAGGTGTGAGCGCATAGCACTCAACACATAGGTTGTTTGGAAATGCCTCAGTGGGCAATAGTGCAATGTTGCATTCAGGACACTTCAACATAATTAGTTACCTGCCTTCATGTAGTGAGTTGCAGGCACTTTGGCAACCATAGCGAACTTGTTGATGCAAGTTGATCCGATACGTACAACTACGCCGTCAGTGCGATCAAACGCAATTAAGTTGGTCATGTCTGAAAGAACACGTACGTAAAACCCTGTACCTTCGTTCATTCCCTTACCGCAATGTTCGCAGTATTCAAGTCCGTCGCGCTTTGCCTTCTCGCTATTGCGAAACCAATTTTCAGTTGCGCCCAATTCAGCCTCAAATTCGATTGTATTTACTGTCTCTTTTTGATCTAACATTTGTTTGCCTTCCGATCTAGTAGAGTTCGCTCTGAACTCAATAAAGAAAACCTATTGGATAAATTACAAAAAATCTACCGACGCGCCAAAGTTTTTTTAATTATTTTTTAATTATTTTTGCCAAGTGAGCGCGGTGTAATTACTGAGCAATACAAAATCGCCCGTAGCCTCATCAATCAATTCTTGATAGTCGGTTCGGATCCCGTCCAAAAATGTACGCGCAAATAAATACGCTGAATAGTCTTTGAACCAATACGCCCACTTATGGTCGTAGTGAATTGGTTGCTTGCTGGCAAATCGGTTTTGCTGCAAGATCCATTGAACGCCCCAAGACATTGAGGTTGTGTACAGCATTTCAAAATCAGACTCATCTAATTTCATGCTGCTTCCACCTGAGTCACAAATTGACCTTCAGACGTGTACGCCAAGATTGAGCCCTTGTCGGTAATCACGTATCTGAACTCAGTCCCCCAATCGTCGCCACCAGCAACAATAAACGGGTCGCGCTCAGGGTTTGCCTTGCCAATTTCAAGATCCACTGGGTCAATGCCGATACTTGACCATGACGTGGACATGAGTTTGCGCTTGGCTTCAGCCACTCCAAATTGCTTGATGATTGACTGCAACGCTGGGATCATGTGCTCTGGGTATCCGTCCCAGTGACAGTAACGCCCAAACCAGTCGTGTGTTGAAGTGACTTTAATGTTGGGTTCGATCTCGTAGCCTTCTGAACCCCATACTGCGATGATTGATCTTGTTGCCATGTTTTATGCCTCCAATGCGATTTTGAGTATTGAAATCATTACTGCGCGTGAGTTGTGTCCACGCTCTACCAAATTGCGGATCCCTACATACTTTTGAAAAGTCTCGGCATCACCCCAGTTTCTGAGGTGAGCCACTTGACAAAACAGTTCTTGGATTTTGCGGTCTAATGCGTTCATGTTTCCGTCCCCCTTAGAAGTGTGGATCTTGGTAAGGGTTCTGTGAACCGACGCGGACACTGACCCAGTAGGTGTCAGCGTTTGTTGTGAAATGAAGCGCGTTGTGAGCCTGCAACCAGCACTTGATGCAAATGTTTGATTTATGAACGATTGTTCCGCCCCAAGGTGTTTCAACAACTTCAGGTGCAGTCTGAGTAATCTTTGGTGTTGCGTGTTCTGTGCACTTGATTGGGTAGGCGTTGAACTTGTCGCCATGCTTCAGTGTGATGTACTTGACCTGTCCAGCGCGCTTGCCCTCTTTGAAACGTACAACACTTGTAACCACGTCAGCGTAAGAGTCTGAACCGCATGAGTACGTCGCTGGATCTCCAACTTGAATGTCCTGATCTGCAATGTGAGCGTACTTTTCAAACCAATCTGAATTGAAAGAGTCGGTTGGTACTGGGATAGTGCGACCAACGGTTGAGTTGAATTCGCTTGTATTTACTGTCGTTTTTTGATCTAGCATTTTTGCCTCCAGCGATTTAGTAGAGATCACTTTGACCTCAATAAGATAATCTTCTGGGACAAAACAAAAAAAGTCGAGACTATTTCAAAAGTTTTTTTAACTTTTTTTTACTTACTTTTCAACAATCTGGATCTCAACCCCTGGACGTTCGCCGTAGATTTTGATAGCCCTAATTTCAGTAACTTGGGCGTCATCTTTGTACGCCACCGCCGTCAATCCGTCTAATACAGCGCGGATCAACTTATCCAAATCAGGCGGTACAGTCGGTTCAGCGCGCGTAACGGTTTTTGGTTTTTGAAAGATAAATACCATTGTCATTGAAATTGGTTTTGCCGACGGTTGAGCGCCAGCGTGTCTTGCTGCAATCGCAATTGAAGCGCGCCATGTTGCGAGCGCTGAGCCTTGCGAGTGAAAAATGTGTCCATTGACAGCCGACATTGACCCTTGTGGTACGGGTTTACCGTCAACTCTGAATTGGATCACACTACTATTGTAACCAGCCCTGTGACAATTGCATGTTGGTCGCGTCCCTGTTGATCCACTGCGTACACATCTACTGTACCAATTCGATCAGGCGTGTCCACATACTTCACTGTGAGTTCCTGGTTGTTTATCAAAACATGGTCGCCCATGTTCAGGTGCATTGGTTGAACAACGGTTGTCTTTGGCAATCGTCACTCCCTATCTGTAATAGTTGCATAAAGTGTAATGCTTACAAGTGATCTGTGCCACCCAAATAAGCCTCTGAATGCTGTTTTAAGGCAGTTGCGTCAATGTCCAACTCTGACTCTGATGTACGCCTTTTGCAGCGCTCTCCAGCCCCGCTAGGTGCTTGCATCAGCCTTACTAGGCTTTCGTGTCGGTCAAGGTACATCTGATCCATTTCTGCAACCCAGTCAGCCATGTCTGCTTGGGCTTCAAGCATGCGCTCAGCCAACTTGGCTTTGAGCATGGCTTGTTTGTATCGGCTCATAATTACTTGCCAACACGCTTTCTGAGCAGATCCTTGATTGACTCAGGCATTGGCACAGCCTTTTGGCGCTGGGCTTCCTGCTCTGCAAACCAAGCCTCATTCGCCTTGCGATCTCGCTCAAACTTGAGTCGTGCTGACTCAACTTCCTGAGCCTTCTTTTCTTCAGCGCTAATCTCTCGCGGTGGCAAAGGCTCATCTGTCCAGCGTCCAGCGTTCAACCAAGTGGACGGGTGCGCGGTGTATGAAGGGTGACGGTTGGGATCCTTGGCGTAAGCGCTTGCCCCGCGCAAAATAACAGTGCTCTTGGTTGTTGTGCGTGCCTTTTCATAGGCGCGTTTTGCTGCTGCCTTGCCCACCTTCAATGGATAAATCTCCCAAAACAAATCAAATTCAGTTTTGGCTACAAAAATTTCAACGGGTGGTTCTAAGGAAGGTTCTATAGGAAGGTTCAATGGACGTCCGCGCCCGCCCGTAACGGTCTTAGGCGTCCGCCCGTTGAGGTCGTCCGCGTCCGCGCGGTCTTTGGCGTCCGCCCGTAGCCTATTCAGGTTGATTGTGTACAAATTCGGTCTGCGGTCATCTCTGCAATGCTCGGATCCCCCAGCGCCCTTTTGTACCCTTATGTAACCTTTGGTAACCAATTCATTGACGTGACGCCGCACCTGTCTAATTCCAATGCTGACCTTGCGGGCAATGGTTTCCTGAGACGGGTATGACGCTGTGCCTTCATCGTTTGCGTGATCTGCAATGACCAGCAAAACCATTTTTTCAGTCGTCGGTAACTTAGTCAGCCACACTTCCGACATGAGACGTATGCTCAATTGCTCTCCTAATGTTCTCTAATGTGATGCCAAAATCGGATAATGATCTGAGCGCCCTCTGGCGCTGATTTGGGTACTTTTTGGGTGAGTGGAATGACGCCCTCTCTAGCGACGTCATACCACCCCATACCCCGTACCTTTCGTATTCATACGCATACTGAAAACACTGTTGCCAAAGAGGACAGCGTGCGCACACTTCTCTGACCGCGTTGATAAACACGTATGCGTCAGCACTGCGCTCTTCCTCAATGCGGTAGAACAGATCGGTGTACATACCGCGACACTCAGCCAATTCCCAATTTATTTCTGCGTACTTGGGCAACCTACTTCTCCTGTCTGATCGTAATACGAGCAGTATTTGGTGCAAAAGAATGGTGACTCTTCAGGCAACGGTGCTGGCTCATTGTTTTCAACAATTGACTTTACCCCTTCAAGCCACGCTATCCCCGCTAATGCTGTTGGCGCGTCGTAAGGTTCTTTGTGAACTCTAATGTCTGCCATTTCACCGTCACGTGGAATTGCCACCAGTGCAACCTCATTGACTGTATGCCCGTTTTGTTCAAGCAACCAGCCGTAGATCTGAACTTGCCAGCGTTGTTGCTGTGACGGGAAGTAGCGCAGTGACTTGACCTTGGTTGTTTTCCAATCCACTACCAAGCCAATGTCCTTGATAAACAGATCCACGTGACCTTTGAGATCACCTGACTTGAACTCACCCTCAATAATAAAGTTGTCACCAAAAGGATCCTCACGCCTAATCGCCTTCTCAATCCCTGAGTGAATAAACGTACCCAGAATTGCTGCAAGAGACTCGGTGTTGGGGTTGGTTTCAGGCGTTTGTTTTAATTCATGCCAAACGCGTCTGCGACACCCGCCAATACTGCTTGGTCCAACCTCAACCTGTTGAGATCTTGACCTGCTGGCGTCGAAAGCATTGAGAGACTTCACAAGCATGTCATTGAGATCAATCATCGGTATCGCCATTGCTCAAATCAATGATTGCTTGTTCTCTCGTTATGTTGTGCTTCTTGGCGTACGCCTCAACGTAGGCAAAAAACACTGATTGCCCTAGCGGTGTAAGTGAAAAACCATCTTCTTGCGTCATGACAACTCCATACTTGTTCGCACTGATGTGCCAACTGATCTAGCAATGTCCACTTGGGTGCGTATGCGTGAGGCATTGGATCTTGCTGCGCGCACTGTTGCTTCAGCGATAGCCATTTTCAAATGTAGATCCTCAGCCGATACCAGCGCCAAATCTGCTTTGTCTGACACTGTGAGTTTTGTATCTTGCTTGCCTGAAAGTGACAAGCGCCCGTGAGCCAACGCCAATTCATACTTGGCTTTGGTTGTGTAATAAAGGTGTTCAGCGTCAGCAAGATCCTTGTGAGACTGATCCACTTCGTGCGATAGCGCCCGTAGTTTTTGTTCGATCATCTGCGGTGTTACGATTTGGCTCATTCGTTATCACCGTCATTCATGTGCGCGCCATAGTTGAACGCAAGCACAACAAAAACTGCAACTGTCCAAATTGCGATCCATTTAATCATCTGTGTTCTCCACTACTGACAAATCAGGCGCGCCACTGGTTTTCTTTTCTTCAATCAGCATTACCTTTGCGGTGTCTGCGCTCAGATCCATTGGGTCAGGAAGCATTTGGAAACCACTCTCTTCCAATGCCTGAGCCAGTTTGCTAGGCAAAATGTCCAAGCGCTTGGCTACTTCAGTGATACCAATTGCGTTGATGTGAACTGCTGTCACCCAGCCTTGCGGTGCTTTGAATTTCTTTTGGTTGCTCATTTGTTTAATACACGCTCCAATTCTCTGTTTAGGTCTGCCATTCTTACCGTCATTGCTCCCATGATGTCCTCTAATGACATCTCTTCAACCATTGCTTTTGTCATGCCTAACGCCAGCGCCAGTTGTCCGTAATCATTGCTTTCCAATGCCTTATTGACTTTGGCTATGGTGCTCAGTAGTTCAATTTTGTTCATTTCCACTTCCAACCAATAATCTCTTTGTTGTCCTCTTCAAGTTTGCATAGGGCAACGCAGTTGAGATAGTCAATGATGACTTGACGGTCAACGCCTTCTGCAAGATCTATAACCAAAGTTAGTTTGCCTTGCTTGCGCTTGGCAAGTTCCCTGCCGTTTACATACTGCGCCAACACGTAAACTGAGGATCTACCGCGCTTCTCTTTCAAGCGTCGGATCAATCCAACCTTGTCCAAAACCGATAACTGACCTGAGGCAGTGCCGTGGTGCCAGTTCATAATTTCAGCCAATTCAAACCATGTTAAACCGCGTTCACCTTGCGCTCTAACGTGATTGAGAGTGAGAGACTGGTTGAGGCTGGTAGCACCAGATCCGTCCCAGCCAAGTGTGCCTGCGTATGGAGTAAGTGGCAGTTGCAGTTCGATGTTACTCACCGTCAAACTCAGCCTTCTTTTGATTGACCGTTGATTTCAAGGTCATGCCGTTGATTTCAAGGTCAGCAACCTCTTTGTTGGCTTCCCAAATCGCCTTCAACTCATCTACGCTCACGCTGAGAGTTGCAGCCTGAATTGCCTTACCCGCTTTTTGTTCTTCATCTACTGTCCACACTCTTGCTTTGGTTGCAGGCATACGCGGTTCAGTCTTGTATCGCTCAACCTTCTCCATTTCAGATCTGCTTGGGCGCTTGCCTTCTGAGGCAAAACCGCAGTTTGCTAAGGCACGCCCAATGCTGGAAGTCTCTCCATTTTCTAGGGCTGAGGTACGGTTCACAGGTGACGCACCCACAATCTCTTCAGCGTATCCGCTGGCAACTGGGGTCATGTCGTCACGGTCAAAATAGATCTCAGCCTTGACGATGAACCTGCGCTCATCATGAAACACGAGATCTGTTAGCACCCTACCTTCAGGGTGAGCCTTCCAAAATCGAGACAAGCGTTGTTCTACTGTCTCGTACTCGCTAAGGTCGAACTTAGCCATGTTTGCCTTCTTTCGTTTGGGGAGCAGTGGTCTGCTCTGTCCCGATAATTATGAGCCACAAATTACAAAAACGCGGGATTGAGCCTGGCGCGTCGCGTGATTTTTTTTGTAACCAATGGCAAACTTGGGGTATGTCCAAGACACCCGATACCCCGCCCAGCGGCAAAATAGTTATCAGCCTGCACCAACTGTGGGTTGAGGTTGAGCATGAGTCGTCGTACCCAGATCAACTTTCAGATCTAAGCAACCGCGCTCTTGAATTGTTTAAGGCTGCTCTCAACCACTGCAAAGAGGTGGGCATGGACATTCGCGCTAATGATCCGTACATTTTTGACGGTGACGATGACGATGAGGATTAAGACTCACGCTCAATCTGCAACTCGCCAAATGTCTTACCTGCTAACCGCTTTTTGAACTGCGGTATGTTGTTTTGAGGTATGCCCACTTTGTTTGTTGGCAAGGTAATCGCAAGCAAATCTGAGGCTGATTGGTTCATGTATCCCGCGTCCAGTATTGCAGCGTCATCAGGAAACACCTCAGCGTGACGGTCATTCTCTTTGTCAATCAGGTGATCCTCTTTACCGCCCATGCTGAATAGGTATTTAAAGTTGCTAGGACAGCCCTCTGACAAGACTCGTTTGAACATGGACACTTCTTTGGTATAGCAGTAGAAAGTCACCTCAGGTACAAGCGTCGCCAGTTTAAGCCACATTCGTAGGTAGTCCTCTGAAAAAAAATCTCCAGCGTCATGGATCCGTACGTGCTTGCCACGCATTTTTGGCTTGGACACTTCTTCAAGCATCTGCGCAAACCAACCTTGCGGATCTTCAAGTATGTATTCAAGGTTCCTGACGTGACGCCCCTTGACGTTGCTGAAATTGTATGTGCCGTTGCGAGCGTAGCAAACCGTTGCGCAAGCGCCAGCATTGGGACAGGTTTTGACGTTGGTGCCGTTGCTGAGTTTTGCTGCAAGCGCAGGTATGCTCCAGTTGTAGATCCCGTCAGGTCGCAATTCACTGTTAGACGACAACAGCGTTGCAGGTCTTAATCCAGCCATACTTTATACACCGCCGTCACTCTGCCCTTAACTGGGTCAATAAAATGAAGTCGCTGAGACGGTGTTGCACTCGCCGCAAGCATGACACCTGCGTATCGGTTGTCTGACTCGGTAGATCCAGTTTGGTAAACAGATCCTTGACCGTTAGCCATAGCCCACTCTGAGTGAGTGTGGTAGTGACCAATGTAAACATCTCTGAAGTCCCATGGATAAGATCCTGAGCGCCACTTGTTTGCGTGTTGAACAATCGCACCAGGTGAGGCAAATCCATTTCTACCTACTTCATCACCGTGAATAAGCAATGCGCGGTAGTTCCCAATTTCAACGCGCTGGATGTCCTCAGGACAATCCTGCCACGTCAGTCGCTTCTCCCCCTGAAGCAACTGACGGGCAAGTTCATAACACATACGGTCAAAGTTGTCTGAGCGCGGTACGTTGTCGCGCTTGGATCCAATGCGACCATGATTACCCCACTCTGCAATGACTGTGACCTTCTCGTAGTTAGCCAACGCATACCGCACTACGTCCACGCAAAGTCGAGATACATTGACGTACTGCTCAAACAGCGTTGCGTCCACTTCAAATGCTTGGGTTGGAAAGTTGAATAAGCCCTCAACCATGTCCCCGCCAAAACAAATTGTGACCTCTTTGACTGGGTGATCTGCTCTCTGGATCTCGGTAATGCGCACTGCTTTCTCGCAAAACTCCAACACACGCTTGCGCATAATCTCACTGTTGTATGAGGTGGTGCGCTTTGCGCCTTGCCAATCCGTCATGTGCCACAGCGCAACTTCACCTTTGGCTTTGCGCTTGTCTGCAACGGGTATTGTGACAGGTTCGATCTTGCCCATTGTCAGCATGGCGTCGTAGGCTGCTTGGTGTGAGGCTTCAACTAGATCTTGGGTGCGCTCTTTGGATTGGCGCAACTGTTTCTGCAACCGCATGAGCGCTTGGCGTAATTCTTTTACGTCTGTGCTTTCAATCTCGTTAGGCAGGTTCTTAAACTGTTCATCAAGGCTCATCTGTCATCGCAATCTCTAATCCATGCTGAGTGTAACCTTGTTTGTCTATCCAACTATCCTCATGCGCTGGGTTTACTGAACACCGCACAGACTTGAAAAAGTCCATCATCAGTGCAACCTGCCACGCGGGTATGTCGTCTATCCCTAGCAGTGCGCCCCAGCCCCTACCCACTTGGGCAAAGTTCCTGTGCGCTGAGCCGTATTGATTTTGTCGGTCACTCAACACTTCATCTACTTGGCGCATTTACACGTGCCAGTCCTGTGAGCCATAATCGCTTCATTACTGGTCTTGTATCCTTCAGCGCGCAACACCCTCAGAATTGTCCTTTGGGAGATCCCTTTTGCCCAAGCGTCGTTAAGCACTTTTTGATCCTCTTCAGGCATAGCATTAAACATCAGCATGTATGCGCAAGGTGGTTTGATTTCTATTTCTGTAAATCTATCTGCAAGTGTCATAGGGGTTTGCCTTTCCACGCCAAATCGTAACGCAAAAAGAAACAACCGCCAACATACGACACGCTGGCGGTTGGATCTATTTTTTAATTACTTATCTAAGACTCGCCCAAACTCTGCTTCAGCCTTGTCTGCCCACTTCACCGCAGGTGCAGCAATAGCGCCAATCAGCACCGCGTACTGAGGTGATAAATCAGTTATCAGCGCAATACCCATAGCAATTCCAGCGCCCAGCACTGCACGCAGGTATGACTTCAGGATCGCAATTTGTTTTTTGTTGAGTTTCATTTTTCCCCCTATGGACGAGCAACGCCCATGACCAATGAATAGGCGCGCTTTTTCAAGTATACGCCGTCACCGTTTGATTGTGAGCCCTTTGTGTTGCCTGAGGTATTGCCCTCAATGCACCATAGGTTCTTTTTGCCGTCATTTTTAACCACAATGCCAACGTGATCTGCCTGAGCGTCGGTATCAAATTGAAAGAACACGATGTCCCCTGCGCGAGCCTGACCTACTGGCACAATCTTGCCTTTTTTGCTGAACCACTTTAAGCCTGCGTCACATGAGGCAAATCCCTTTTTGGTTTGCGCTGCAACTAGGTGAGACAGGTTTGCCTCTTTGAAGCACCATGACACAAACATTGCGCACCACGGTTGGTTGTTCAGCCCGTACCACTTGCCGTACTTTGTGTCGTTGTTGCCTGTCTCTTGATAGCCAAGTTCGCTTTTTGCTGCGTCAATTACAATCATGCCTTCTCCACTAATAGTCGGTAAATCTCGTCAATGCGTGACTCCAGTTTGCGGATCATTTCACCCTGTCGTGTCTGTTCATCTCGCATACTTGATCCTGAGTTTGGCTTTAATTCTGCAAGGTAATACTTAACAAGGTGCCTTACACCCATTGCTACCGCGCCAATCAGCGTTGAAACGCCAACGCTCAGCCCAACCCATTGTTCTACGGTCATGTCATTTAAGTCCAGTTCAGTATGCGTACAGATCCAGTAGCGTCCACAATCTTGGCTTGGTTGGTTGTTGAGTTCAACCATGCGTCGCCAACTCTGTAATTGCTAGGGTCTGATGTTACAACAGGAAAGGTAAACCGTGTTGCAGTTTCAAGCAGTCGTAATCTGCGTTCGAGATCTGAAAACAACACGCGCAAATCAGGTGGTTGATTGATGTAAGCCATGACGCCTCAGTTCGTTGTTTGAGTTAAAGTCAATGTTACGCGCTCTGGTCCATCTTCGCCAGGTTGCACCTCAATGCCCACAATTCGATAGACCTCATCTAATCCTGCTTGCACTGAAGTGCCTGTGCCCGTAGCAGGAAAACGCTCATCTGTTATGCGTAATCTTGCGTCATCGCCTATTGCGTAAGATCCGTAAACTGGATCTACGTAAGCAGGTACAACAATCTTGATGACAGTAGGCGGATAAGACACAGCCTGAGTCTGCCCCTGAGCCAGTTCAGCAAGGTAGGCTGCGTCAGTTACATCTGAATAGTTTGCCTGTTCTTCAAGCAATGGCCAACCAACGCTGAGGTATGTTGGATCTTGAAATGTGGCTTCCAATTTACCTTCATTGGATCCTGCGCCTAACGCGTAAATCGTATTTGCAGCAAGTGAGCCGTCCTCAGGATACTCGTACTCAACTACGTTGCCAGCAGGAAACTCAAACAACAAAGCACTTGGGTTGGTCGCTGAATACACTGTGCCAATTCTTGGATAGCCCAAATTAAGTGTTTTGGAAGGTGCGCCTGAACCGTCGTAAGCCACGTCAATGTTAAAGTCAAACCCGTTTTCAGCGCGTGAAAGATCCTGCAACGCTGAATAGTATGTTTTCTTTTCGTACCCGTAATACACTCTTGAAATCAACACGCCTGAAGTCTCAACGCCTACCTGCACTCCAATGTTGCCGTACGGTACGCCCTGAGCCAATGAAATCAAGTTTTGCGCAATGCTTAACTGATCCACGTTGTTAAATGCTTGATTTGAGGTAATTCTGCGCCGTTCAAAGTATGACTCAAATTCACGAGCATTCAGGCTCAGCGTTTGGCTTGAAGATTGGTATGCGCGGTTCCAAATCACTCCACCCCACACCAACACACCGTTGCGATCAACGTAAATTGCACACTTACCAGGTATGGTTGCGTTAGCAATGTTAAAACCTACTGTGTCAATGCCAGACAAAAGTATGCGCCCTTGAAATGTGCCTGCTTGGTTGAGTTGAGATCCAAACGCCACGCCCGTCAAAGGCAATTCAGCAATGATCGTATTGGTCAGCAAATCTGCAAACAAGTATCGGTATGAGGTAGCCATGCCGTTACTCTACTGTGTCGGTGTCTGACTCCGTTATTGGTTCAGGTGCAATGAACTTTTTGCCGTCGTAAATCCAGCCAATGCCAGCAGGATTTTCTTCTGTGTATTCTACGCAAAGTTTTTCTGTAACTATTTCTGCAACTTTTTTAGAGTCAGCAATAATAATGTTTTCAACAATGCCGTTGTCAATAACCGCGTAAGTAGCCATTTTGTTACCTTTCTTTTAGTTTAATACCAAATCCAAATAACACCAGCACCGCCAGCACCACTAATTCCAGAACTAGCATTGTTAGCGCCACCGCCAGCGCCACCGCCACCGCCATTTGTACCAGCCGCTCCAGCCGCACCGCCAGCACCGCCAGCACCGCCTGTAATAACGCAACCTGTATCTACGGTATAAGTAGAACCGCTTGAACCAGTACCGCTTTGTGCGCCACCAGAACCACCGCCACCGCCAGCACCGCCAGCACCGCCACCACCGCCTGTTGTTCCGCTTGCCGCAGTTCCATTTGAACCATTTGCTTGTATTCCAGCGCCACCAGCGCCACCACCGCCAGCCAGTCCTACGCCAGCGCTAGCACCACCAGTACCGCCTGATAAACTGTTAACACGAGAAAAGGTGTTAAATGTTGGTGGAGCACTAGCGCCACCGCCAGCAGCGCCTTGTCGTCCACCACCGCCACCACCTGAACTACCACCGCCTAATAAAAATACATCAGGGTTAAAATAAACATTGGTAACCGAAGTCTGACCAGCAGTATTATTGCCACTAGCACCACCGCCACCGCCAACAGCAAGACAAACATTGTTTATTGTTGTTGTTCCGCCACTATTACCAGTTGCTCCTGTAACTGCTACTCCACCTGCTCCGATAGTGCAGGTATAAGTTCCAGGCTGAAGATTTACAACTTTAAGTAAAGTTCCAGCACCGCCACCACCGCTACCTGTGTTGTAAACTCCGTTGTTTGGGTCAGAACCGCCTGAACCGCCACCGCCGACAACATAAAGATAGTTTGTGCGAGCGGTTGTAGGAATTGTAAAAGTTCCAGAAGAAGTTATTGTTTGTTGGAGCGCTAAAGCAGGTGTTCCGCCAGCGGCAGGTACTTGTGATGAACCCATGATTTACCCCTTATACGATTTCTACGCCTGAAATGTGGAATGAAACTGTCACTGCGCTTGCGCCACCTGTGATTGTCTGAGTTGCTGTCAATGCTTGCTTCAAGTCAATGTAAATAGTTGCGTTTGCTGCAATAGCGGTTGTTGTTTGCAATGCAGTATTTGAACCAGCAGTACCCATACCAAGAGTAAATGTTGCAGCAGTAGCAGCAGTGTTAGTGATAGCAATGTTGCTTACGATAGTAGTGGTTGAGGCTGGAACAGTGTACAAAACTGTTGTTGTCGTTAATGTCGCTGCTCCGCGAAATAACGGTTTCGGTGTTGCTGCCATTTACCATGCTCCCATCAAATTAATAAACACGTAATCGGTAATAGATCCTACGCTGAAAGTACCTGTCTGCGTTAGGTTCGCTGTTGAGCCTAGTGTAACAGTACCAGTCAGGGTTGGGCTTGCTGACAAAACACCGCTTCCTGTGCCTGTGATTGTTGAAGTACCCTCAAAATCTGCGTCCCATGAAGCAGCAGTGGTTCCTGAGGTCAAAATACAAGTTACAGCAAATCCAGCGCCAGCAGGAATAGTGGCAACCAAGTTACCGCCTGATGAGTTTACGGTAAGCACGCCTGTGCTTGCGTTTCTAATTTTGTATGTTTCGCCCAATATCATGGTGCTTGCTACGGGCAAAACAATGGTTTGGTTGAGTGTGCCAGTAAAGAATTGACGTGCTGTGCTTGCAGTAGTCAGGGTTGTTGTGCCACCTGCCGTTGCAGTGGTGGTGTACCCGTAAATGATCGTGCCGTCAGTTCTGACGATAGGAATTGGTCCAGTTCCTGAGGTCACAGAAAGTCCGTCAGTAGCCTGAACTTCAGTCAGATCTCCAACAGGCAAGTTGGTTGTAACGTTTACGCGAGTGTCAGTAATGTTGGCGTTGGTGATTGAGGTTGCACCTGCTGCAACTGCGATAGTCGCCAAAGATAAAGACATGACAGGCGTTGCTGGTGCCACTGGAGATCCAGCAGGCGTACCTGCAATAACTTGGAAAGTGACGTTGTTTGAAGCGCCTGTGTAGAAAGCGTCATTGACTGTGACAACAACGCGGTCAATTCTAGGGTTTGAAGGGTTTGCGGTAGTGACAGTAAGTTGAGTCGCAGCATCATTATAGAATTGATACGCGCCCATGTTGGTTGTGAAGTTTCCAACCAATGCGCCCCAACCTGCTGCAACTTGAACCGCCATAGCAGGTACAGCAGCCTGAGATACTGCAAGAGACGATGAGCCAACAATTCCCGATGTGGCGTAAATTGCTTGCGTAGATAAGCGGTCATTTTCGGCTGGGTGTGATCCGTTTTGTAACCAACTCGGTGGATTGCGTAATGGCATGTCTGTCTCCTAAATAAATGCGTTATACCAAGTCACAGTAGCCGTGGTGACTCCTGCGGTGGTCGTGGATCCTGTCAAATAATACTGCGAAGTTCCTGGTGGTGCATCAAACCAAGTGCCTGTTGATAGCAAATTGCGAGCAGATACGCCGTTGAGCGTGATAAGTCGGTTTTGCAGATTGATGACAAGAGTATCGGTGTTTGTGATTGTTCCCGATAGGTTCAGGTATTCACCCGTGGTCACGTTGCCCAAAGTCGGATTTGTGATTGGTCCAGTGATCGTAATGGTTGGGTAAGTCGTAGCCCAGCCACTATTGACGATGTTGGTAAGGCTTGTGTATGAACCAAACCCGTAAACAAGGTTGTACGTGCGGTTGTAGGTACGCCCTGGAGCAGCAGATACGGTCAATGAGGCAGTTTGCAGGGTTGAGTTATAGTAATTTGGGTCAGGGCAAAAGAACTCAACCTGAGACGTAATCATACCGTAGGTGTAATTCGGATCTACTGAGGTGCGCAAAACGCGAACACGAGCATTGACAAACTGCTCCCCTGACGGTGGCAAAATAAAATACAAAGGTGTGGTGCCTGAAGTCTGAGGCAGCAACTTGGCTTGAATTGTGTTGAAGTTGGTCTGCGCTGAGGTTGCACCCGCGCCAAAAGTCTGGAAGGTGATTGAGATTGTGCGACCACCCAGAAAGTCACGCCCTGAGAACATACCGTCAGCGTAGCCACGGTTGTCATCTTGATTGCGGATCCCAGGCAGTCCCTCTAAGCCTTCCACAGACAAGATTTGGTATGGAGATCCAGCACCGCCAAAAGACAAACCAGCAAAAGAGAATTGATAATCATTTGTTACAACAGGCATTAGATGTCCACCCGCGCCCCTCTTTGGCTAAGGGGCAGTGTTGCTGTCCCGAATTTGATTGCACTCATAGTCTGCGCTGAGATTTCGCTTGCGCTGGCAGTTGGGTATGAGATGTTTTGAGTTAGATTGAAACCTGATGCCGCGTTGATACCTGCAATGGTATTTGTGTTTACATAACCGCCATTGTTATTTGGCATTGTTGGCATAACAGGGGTGTAAGCAGGCGCATTTTTCAGTGCATTGACAGCAGCCTGCTTTGCGCCTAACTCTGCAAGAGTCTTTGCCAATTCAGTCAACTTCTCTTTGAGATCATCAATGCGCTCTTGGGTGTCCTTGGCGATTTGGTCTAACGCTTCATTGTAGGTTTTCTGCACGTCAGCCAAAGACTCAGCAAGAGTCTTTTGAGCCTCAGCAACTGACTCTTTGTAATTCTTGTCTGCTTCAGCAAGTGCCTCTTTGAGATCCTTTGCAGCCTCAGCCAGTTTGTCGTCACGCTCAGCCTTTGCCTCAGCCATAGCCTTGCTGTACTCATCGTTGGCTTCAGCCAGCGCCTTCACCATGTCTGCGTTGATTTCAGTGATTGAAGTTTTGAGGTCAATTGAAACCTGCGCGTAAGCGTCCATGAGTTCCTGGGTTGCTAACTTACCGCCTGAGTTCATTGTCTTGGCGAGCGCGTCCAAACCAGTGTTTGAGGTGCTTTCCATTTCAGTAAACGTTGCTTGCAATTCTCTAATTGACTCTGGAGAGGCATTTCGTATGGCGTCTGCCAGTGAATTACCCACCTCTGGACCAGCCGATACAACCTGCTCAATAAAGGTCTGAGAGAAACCCTGCGCCTGTAAGAATGCTGCGTTACTGGCAAGGTTTTTGGTTGCACTTAACTTTGTTTTCAAATCAGACAATGCTGTTTCAACTGACACGCCACCGTTGAACGCGTCAGTAAGGCTAACCCCTGTTTTGGAAGCAAACGCATTACGCAAACGATCCATTGACTGTTGGATAATTGACTGTTGCTTCTCAGCAGCCTTCTTGGTGAGGTCAGCAGACTTTTCAGCAGCCTTCTCGCGTATGTCTCTGAGAGTGTCCTGAAGTTTGACTTCAAGGTCTGCTGTGCGCTTTGCGTAGTCTTTGTTGATTGAGTCAATTTGCTCTTTGTTGCGCTTGTACGCAGCAGCAGTGGCTTCAAGTAGTGTCTTGTCAGCCTTCTCAACTGACTCAGCGTATTGCTTACGAGCCTTTGCCGTGTCCTCATCGCGTCGCTTGGTTGCTTCTGCAACCTTCTCTTGTGAGTCTGCAATGACCTTGTTCATGTCCTTGTAAACCTTGGACACGTCTGCCATTGCCTTTTTAATGTCCTCAGCCTTCTTTTTGGCAGCAGCAGGATCGAGTGCGCCACCTGCACCGCCACCGTCACCTGCGCCACCAGTCTTGCCTGAGCCGTAGGTAAACGCGCCTTCACCGTATCCCGCGTTGGCTTTCTTCAGGTCTGCCAAATTCTTTGCTGTTGTTTTGATTGACTGTGAGGCTTTTTCAGCGCCGTCAGCAATTCCCTTTGCCCAGCCCATGCCTGGTACCTTTGCGAGCATACCGACAAACTTGCCAATGCCTTGAACCAACAAAGCAAACCCGTTGAGGATTACCTGAACACCCTTGATGACAATACCTCTGAACGTCTCAGACTTTTTCCAAGCCCAAACAAACGCAGCACCCAACACGGTCAAACCAGTGATTAACACTCCAACAGGGTTGGCTCTCATAGCCATGTTCAACATCATCATCGCGCCCCTGAAATTCAAAGTTGCGATTGCAGCAAGAGAGTGACCTGCTGCCATAGCCTTTGTAACAGCGGTATAGACAGTCATGACTGTTTTGGTAGCGACCACTGCTGCCTTGAACGCGTAAAAACCTGCTGTTGCTGTGGCAAGAATGATTGCAAACATTTTGAGCGCGTCTGCGTTGTCTTTGAAATACTTTGCCACTGACTTTAGAATTGGAATAATCGCAGCAGTAACCTTCAACAATGCGTTGAACGCTGGCAACACTAGATCTCCAATAGCCACCTTTGCGTCAGCAAATTGAGCGCTGAGAGTTTTCATTGTGTTGGCTGTGCCGTCTGCGGTACGCGCATAGTCGCCCTGAGCCAGTTTTGTTTGTTCCATTACCAACGCATAAGTCACCTGAGCCTTGATTGCAGGATCCATTGCGCCCTTGATCTCACCAAAACCCATTGCCATTGCTTTGTTTTTGAGAGTCACTTCATTGAGTGCCACGCCAAATCGCTTCAACGGTTCAGTCTCGCCAGCCAAACCTGAGCGCAATGCGTTGATTGCTTCTTCAGTTGAAGTGTTGTTGAAAGATCCTAAGTCAGCAGCAAGTTGAACCAGCGTGGTGGACATTTCATTTGCTTTGCCTTGCCCAATTCCAAACGCCTGAAACAAGTTGCCGTAAGTTCCTGCTGCCTCAATCGCAGCCTGATTAGACATACCCATGTTCTTTGCTGCACTGTCGCCAAACTTGAAAACCGCGTCAGCGCTATCGCCAAACACAACCTTAACTTTTGACACAGACTCAGCCATGCTTGACGCAGACATCACTACATCTTTGCCAAACTGAACAACCTGAGTTGCAGCAAACGCCACGCCCAAAGTACCCGCCATGCGCTTTGCGCTGGCAAGCATGTTTTGCATACCTGTATTGGCAGTAGCAACACTGCTATTCATGCCCTTGATGCTTGCTTCAGCCTGAGCCAAACCAGCCTTCAGTTGAGATACATCTGCTGCAATTTGAACCATGATTGGCGGGATTGCGTTTGTCATGTGCTATCCCTTCACTGCTTTGAGAAATGCTGCTGTAAAGATCCTGTTCAAAGATCCATTGCGGATTAGATCCTCAGCGGCAGGTCTTAGGTAAGGGTATTTTACGCCACTTTTCCAACGCGGTGAGCCTAATTCAACAGCCCTAGCATACTCTGTGCTTGCCCCGACAACTGCAATGTAATTACCAAATCCATACTTCACGTCAGTTCTAATAGATCTACGCAACGCGCCTGTGACTACGTTTGGTCCAGGTCCAGTCCCAGGAATGTGACCTTGACCCTTTTTGTGTGTTCCTGTGTTGGCGTTGATTTGCGCTTGACGTTGGATCGCAAAACCCGCAGTAGCAATTGCAGTTTGCGCAGCACGTTCAAGTTTGTCCTCTTGAACTTCTAAGCCAGCAAGCACGTCAGCAAGATTGCGTATGACTACTGCACCCATTACTCACTCGCCCTTTCCGCTTTTGCGCTCTCCACCGTTGCTGCTATCGAGATAAGCCAATCTGCTGTGCCAGCAGGTAACTCATCTACTTGGTCAGGTGTCCAACCAAACCGATCTGCAAACTGGAAGTAATACCATTGGTCGTCAGGGTATTCAAAGTCCTCATGTCTTTGTCCACCCTTGATTACCCATTTTAGGCGTTCAAGTTGTCGGTATGGGCTTTTGGGTCTGCCTCAGTCTCATCTGTTTTACCCAACTTTGGGAACAGTGACTTTTGTGCTTCCTTGGTTTCCTCAACCAGAAAGTCATAATCTTCCATAGTGAGTTCGCCTAGCATCTCAACCTTGACTGACGGGATAATCAAATCAAATGACCAATCCTCAATCAGCATTGCCAATAGTGCGTCTGTGAGCGCCATTGCCTTGGATAGATCTCCACCCTCAGCCTCATCTGTCACGCGCATGACACGCTTGCGGTCTTTAACGCGCAGTGAGTTTGGATCCTTGAATGTGACTGTTGCGCCTGACGGTAATGTTACTTTCTTAGCCATTTTTGCCTCCATGTAGGTTTGCCTTCATTTTATTGTACTAGATAGGGCAATGGGGTGCGGGATCGCGGGAAGGCAATTCCACGATCAACCTGACCACCCCATTGCTTGGATCTATTAGATATAGGTACCTGACGCCTTTGCGTTTTGTAGTACCCACTTGATGTTGCTGAAGCCACCTGAGACACCAGCATCAGTTGTATTACCCTGAGCGTTCAAGTCAACTGTGACCTGTACGTAATCTTGTCCACGCTCAATCACTGCTGCGGTGTACGCACCCTTTGTGATTGTTGCTTGGATCTGAGTTGCTGTCGCACCTGCGCCCTGAGCCCAGTTCAGCACGATTGCTGGCTGAGTGTTGGTTAGGAAACGTGTGAGTTCTGTGTCGTTTTCCATGACAAATGTGAACTTACCTGTTGTCTCCAAAGCACCGACAAATACCGCGTATGGGTTCTGAGTGTTTGAGATACCAAAGATAGGTGTCACTGGGCGCTTCATGTCAATGTTTCCTGACACGGTGTTTGAAACCGCTGAACCGCCGATTGATACAGTACCAGCCCAAACTGGAGTTGGAAGCACTGTGCTGAAAGTAGGCACTGGAGCAGTCGTTGTTGCTGATTGGAAACCAGTTGTCTTGGCGTCGTATTCAAGCATACCGTCAGCATTGAACTTCAATGAGAAATCAGTGAACTGAACGCCTGGGTATTGACGCACGTTTGCTGCATAGAAATCAGTGATTGTGTATGACAGTGGTTGAGCGTCTGCTGCTGCTGTAAGAGAGTTTTTGAGCGCGATTGTGTGAGTGAAAGGTGCTGAGGCACCTACTGTGGCACAAGCGCCTAACAAACCAGTTAGCGCATAACCAATTCCGTCAGCGAACGCTGCTGAACTGAAATCAAAGGTTGAATACTCGCGCCCTGGAATGTAGTTGTAGTTCTCAACAAGCGAACCACGTAGTCCCTTGTCGTACAGCGGATCAATGATGTCTGCTGGCTTGACGCTATCAGCCATCACCATTAGATAATCTGTTGCTGCAACTGCAGTTCCCTTGGTTACTTCTTTCGCAATACCTATGTAACTGCGTACGCTATTTTGTCCTGGCATTTCACTCTCCTAATGTCGTGTCTGACGCGGCAGACGTTGCTGGTGTTGATTTGTGTGCGCCTGCTGGTACTACATTAGGCACGTCAAACTTGTCAGGCGCTTCAAACTCTTCGCCTGGCTTCACGGTAATCCCCAACGTAGGGAACACGCGTGAGTCTGTTCCTGTGTATTTGTACTTCATTTGTCTCCCTATGCGTTGATCATTTCCGTGACTTCAAATTCTACCTCAGCATACGTTTCCGTCATGCCTTCTTCAGCCGTGGAAGGCTCACCGTAGCGCGTAGTGATACGCGGTTCAGCGCCCTGCCATACCAAAGTGCCGTTCACGTCCCCAAATCGGTGATCTGAACGCAGGCGTGTTTTGATTGCATCAATAAGCGTATCAAAATCTGTCATTGCTTCTTCAGCGTTTCGCACAAATGAGTGCTGATAGATCTGCAAAATGATCGTGTAATCAACACGCTTAATACCGTTGGTTGCACCGCCAATAGCAACTCTGCTCTCAGTCTCTGACGCAATGAAGATAATCGCAGCAGCACGTGAACTAGATCCAGGTGTTGTGTTGACGTTGAAATCAATGCGCTTGGGAAATGACGTGAAGATCTGGTTGAGGTTTGTAATCTGTGGCGACGATAAAAATGAATAAATCGTTGCGCGTACCCCTGTGCGCCCTGCCATTAACGTATCCTGCGGTAAAGGTTTACCATGTCTAGGGCTAACTGAATGTCACTGCCGTAACGTGTGTTACCTGTGATCTCACTGCCCTGAGCGCGAGTGGTAATGCTCATTGTGTTTGACTTGTCTCCACGGATACGCAAAAACGCCGTTGTAACCAGGATTGCAGCCTGTTTGATCGCATTAGGTAGATTTCCTATGGCTACACCCGCAGAATGCGTAGAAACCAGCGCTGAGGTCAAAGGAACAGTGGTAGAACCGTAGGTGTAGGTTGAAGCAACTGTGACTGTCTCGGATAGTGAACCGTCGTAGATCTTCAAAACCGATCCTGCCCTGATACCCAAACCGCTAGCAACGGTCAATGAGGTTGCAGCAGCCACAGCCGTTGCAATTGTTGTATTGACGTAGCCTGAGACGTAGGTGTATTTGGTAAACATCTGTTGTCCTGGCGCTGAGGCTCCAAAAGAGAGTGGACCAGCACTGGAGTAGGTCGCAGAAAACTGGCTCAGCGGGATAATGATTTGTTGAGGCTCAAACCAACACTGTGAAGGATCTGTCAAGGTCTGAAGATTGTTTGGAGTAGATCCGTATTCAAATGACTCCAGCGCAATAATCGGGTTGTTGTTTGGGTGCAGTGAAATAAAACCTTGACTGTTGGTGCGTACGCGCTGGGTCTCTGTGTAACGGTTGGCAACTAGGTTTTGATTGAGGTACTCGTTCATGTATGAAGAGGCTCTGAAGATCACGTTTGCCAATTCAGCGTCCTGAGCAGCCTGATTACCGCCCACAACAAGGTTGTTAATGTCTAATGAGGTTGGGGCATTTTTGAACTCTGCAACGGTTAGGTATGGGTTTTCCTCTAGTGTGTCAGGCGTGATACCTATTGCCATGTGTTACTCCCCGTCTCTTTGGGGATCCCCGTTTGTGTGACCGCAACGTGAACATTTGCGAAACCAAGATCCAAAACCACATTCTACGCAAGTAAATCCACGCGTGCTGTCTTTTGGATCAACTGGGTTGAGCGATGCTTCAAAAAACCCTTCACGCTTCATGGCTCTTGCTGCACTTGGGCTATCTACGTTGTAGATCCCGCCACGATCAGGCTTGTATAAACGCCCGTTAACTGTTGTCTCTCGTACGCCTTTATCTGGCGCAACCATTCGTCTTGTCATGTTTGCCCTCTCTATTTAAGTAGGGGGTGCGCCCGATGTGGAACGCACCCCCCATTGCCTTACGTATTCAGTTATTAAGCAGACACAATTCCTGAAACTGCACCGTTCCATGCTGGAGCAGTACAGAAGAATGTGCCACGGAAGTATGTGCTGAATTCGTATGCGAACTGAGTTACTGGCCACTGGATACCCATGTAGTCCTGAACCATGAAGTTCGCCCAAACGTCAGATACCTCTGTGTCAGGGATTGGAAGTGTGAATGATAGTACTGGTGCAACACCTGGGTTCAACCATGGGTGAACTTCTAGGTTAATTGACTTTCCAGTTACTTCGTTCTGAAGTCCAGTCACGATTGAACCGTATGTGGTTCCACCAACGCCTGGATTTTCGATGTTCAAACGGTAGTTCGCTGTTGAACCTGACTTGATCGCGTCTGAGAGTTGCTTACGGTCATTGCCGTTGAGCAATACTAGATCTGGATCAGCCTTTACGTTCTGGTACAAGTTAGCAAATACGGTCTGGAACTCTGCACCTGGGTTAGAGGTAGAGAATGTGCCGTTGATTGCGTTGTTGTAACCTGAGTTTGGACCAAGCACTGTTGGCAAAATGCCGTCGTAGCCTGTTGCGTATGCTGAAGTATCAGCAGCAGCACGTGAGGCAGCAGCACCAGTTGTTGTAAATGCTGCGTTGTTGCCTGTTAGTCCCTGTGTTCCAGCGCCCTGAATTGTGAATGTACCTGTTCCCTTTAGAGTTCCCTGGTACTTCAAGTTTGCTGCGCCTGTTGCAGTTCCAACGTAAATGTTGTAACCAAGTGCGCCTGCGACTGCTGTTGCAACTGTGACTGTTAGTACGTCACCTGAAGCAACTGCTGTTGAGGCTTCTGTTCCAAGGATTGACTCACCAAAACCGTTTACTGAGATACCAGCGTCAGTTGTGACGTTGACATAGTAAGTGGTTGCAGCAAGTGCTGTCTGTCCTGCGCCTGCAACTGGTGAAGCAAGTGTGAATGTAGGTGCTGATAGTGCGCCTGAGTATCCGCTTGCTGTACCGCGTGCCATAAGCATCATGCGCTCTTCCATAAGCATTGTTGCGTATAGAGTTGAGGTTGATGACAACTGGCGTAGGTCTTGGTATCCCAAACCTGAGAAATTAGCGTCAAATGACACTGAATCAGATAGTGAGTATGAGTTGTAAGGCAGGATCAAATCATCTGCTGCGTATGAGATCTTTGGACCACGCTCGTAGTTGATTGAACCAAAAGCAGTTGTTGTGCTTTCAGTAATTCCTGGCCATGTGTTGCCAACTCCACCTGTACCTGTACCTGTGTATCCAAGAATACGCTTGACACGGTGTGATGTGCCTACGCCCTTCTTGCGTGGGATACGGTTACGTAGAGGTGTTGGACGTGGTGTAAGCAACTTTGCAGGTGCTTCAAGATCGAAGGCTGCAAATGATGTGCTCAACGGTGATGTTAGAGAAATGTCCTTCTGAATGTCCTGCATTGCTAGGCGCTGTGCCGCTAATGCATTCTGAAGTCCTGCTGCTGCATCAGGTGAAAGTGACTTGCTTGCTGCAAGTGCTTCCAACTGTGAAGTAGCGTCTGGTGCTGGTGCTTGTCCTGGAACTGATGAAGCGTTGCTCAATGCCTTGCCAAGTTCGGCAGTGTATTGATCCATACGTTCAGCAGCCTCAACAGGGCTAGATCCGTCAAACAGATCCTTAGCGCGTGGCATTTCAGCCATAGTTGTGGTTCCTTTCGGTTGGGTTTGGTTACTTGTTCAGGGTTTCTGCGGCTTCTGCGTAGAACTTGTCTGCGAGTGCCTTGTAACCCTTAGCAAGATCTGGGTCTGTTGCTGCATTTGCTTTCGCTTTGTAGGTGGCTGCTTTGAGCACGAGATCATTTTGAGTTCCCCCTAATGGTCGTGCTGTTCGCTTTGGTCCACCCGCCACTGCGAGAGATTTGGCTTGTGCTAACTCAGTCTCCAAACCTATTGCTTTCTCCTGTGCTGCCTCTTTTGCAGCAACAAGTGAAGCAATCTCTGATTTGAGTGCTTTTGTTGCGCTTTCAACCACTTGCTCTACTATGGCGTCAAGATCCTCTGACTTATCATCAGGGGAATTATCTGTTGCGACTTCTTCAGTCGCTTCTGGTAGTTCCTGATCTTTCAATTCAGTCACTACTTCATCTGCTTCAGGTGACTTAGGTGTCTCACTTGGTGCAACCATGTCGGCTGTTGTGACATCTACCTGACCGTGTGTTTCCTCTGGACGGTGGCAACCGCACTCCAAGCACTTATCCATTGTTGCTGACTTTTCTTCAACAATAAGATCCTCAGCGCCGTCTGCTGCTGTGTCTTGTGTGACGTTTTTCTCTGCGTCGTGCATTTTGCACATTGCGCCCTTGCAACCGCCTTTTTCTGCACAAGCCATGCAACCAGCGCAGTCGCAACCAATGGTTGACTTCATTGCGCTCTTGTCTGCTGACATTTCAATAATCTCTTCAACCACTTCACCCTCTGCTTCTTCACCTTCATACCAAGCGTGTAGGTGACTGATCGCTTCAAGCAGGTGTGCAATTGACTGGATCTCGTTGTGACCCTCTTTCATTGCTTCTGCTTCAATTGAAACTAGGTTTGCCAGCGCGTCGCGTGCTGCTTCAAACTCAGCCTTATCAAACTTCAAAATGTCGCCCACAATGGACTTTGGTACTGAGATAGTTTCTGTTGCCATTGGGCTTCCCTCTTCCGTATTTGTGTCCTCAGATTGTAATGATTTTTTGGCTTTTGCCTTGTATTTTCCGCCACGCTTTTTGTACTCGTTTACCACCCAAGAGTTGGCAACCGCTGAAGGGTAAACATCAAACTTCTCTTTGGCTTCAGCCTTGACCTTGTTGTATAGATCCTTGTCAGCAGGCTCTGAGCGCTCGCCACCAGGCAGCATGTTCTCGTAGTCTTGCTTATCCTCTTTCTCAATCAGATCCTCAACCTGTACCACTGTGTCGTCGCCTGAGGCAGACTTAGCCAATACCAACTGGCAGTTAGGGTTGGCTGGGCGATCCACAAGGCTCACCTCAACAATTTGTCCGTCCACAATGCGCCCGTTTGCTGCTGCCTTATCGCGTGTCACGCGTGGGTTCTTAATTCCAATGCTGAACCCTTTGAGTACGCCTGCTTCAACCTTCTTGACTGAAACTGGATCTACCACGAGTGCAGAAATGTAATGTCCGTCAGCCTTGGCTTCGTAGTCGGTTGCTACGCCTGCTGCAATGTTGCTGTGTTGTTCTCTGATGTTGCCGCCTGACTTGAACCAGTGAGGCATTGCGCGGTCTAACCAATCGCCGTCGCAGATCTGCTGATCAATGTCAATGCTGTCGTCTGTTGCCTTGCCGTAAACGGTCATTGTGCCGTCTGCGTTGCGATCTGCTTTCTCAATCCCAAAAAACGCTGTTGTTAGATTAGACATTGATGATTTCTCCTTGTTTTCGTTTTCTCTGATAATTCTCTTTGCCCAAGCCCAACCAGCGTCACCGCCCCATAGTAACCATGCTATGTAACCTGCGCTGTCTTTGCCCCAGCCTTCACCTTGCTTGTCCACTTCGTGACGCGCAAAAAATGAATTCATGCGTTTGATTGTGTCTAATGATAGCCCTGAACCGTTGGAAAGATCTCTTGCGCGCGCAACCCCTACTTCAGTGCCGCCACGGTTGTATTTGTCCCTGAGTTCTAAGCCACGCTTGGCGTTGGCTCGCACTGGGGCTGGCGGGACAAAACTGTCAGCCATTAATTGCTACCTGTGGTCATAACTGAGACGGTGGTTGAGTTGCCTGAACTGCAAACCGCAAACAATTGCTCACCTGAGAATAAAACGCATTGAAAACGGTTGTTGATACCTGTTGATTGAAACTTGCCAATCACGTAGCCGTTGGTTGAAGTGACGCTTGGATCACCTAAGAATAAATCGTGAGTACCGCCTGTGTTGGCAAGGTACACGTTCATTTCCTCTTGATCCCCGTCATTGACTGCAACGCAAATTGGAGTATCTGTGACGGTGAGATAAGTAGTTTTAAGCGTCATCTATTCCTCAATCCACTCTAACTTGACGTCAGCCAATGCTTCTTCAAGGCTTTTCGTAACTTTAGCAGGTTCAGCGCTGGTTGGTTCGACAAAGTAGGGAAAGCAGTCCCCTTGGGTATGAGAGATCAAAGAGTAAAACGGGATTTGCTTGCCGTTGGGCATTGTCAATAAAGTCTCTTCGTTGAGTTTGCCTGAGTACGAGATCTCGCCCCATGGCGTATCTACTGTTTTAGTTTTGGACGACAATTTGTATCCCCTTTGCTTTGAGTTTGTTTATCATTTCATCACTGGCGCTAGGTGTGTACTGAATAATTACACTTTGAATGTCGTCCAGCGACACGCCACCGTGTATCTGCACTTCCCAATAAGAGTAATTTTTGAACTGAAGGGCAACGTCACTGGGTTCCATGCCTGCTCTCAAAAGATCCGACAGGGAAGATCGTCTCATGTTAGTGCTATTCAATGGTGAGGCTTGCGCCAGTTGATTGCTTGTAACGTTTCCTGATAGCACGTCTGTAATCGCAACAGGGTTTTGCTCGGCAAATGAGTCGCCTAACATCATTGTTGTGCGGTTTTTGACACTCTCTTTAAGTTGAACCTGCACTGCGCCGTACATGCTTGCGTCGCCTTCAAGACTTCCGTAAATTGGGCGCTCAGTAGGCTTGATTGTCTTAGGAATACCCATGGAGTCGGTTTCCACTTTCAATCTGTTTTCCATGTACTCAGAATAAGTAGGTTTTTCAAAGATTGATTTGAAACGCCCGTCACTGACAACGCCCTGCAATGAAGCAGAACTGAGGTTGATACGCAATGGTTTTTGCGCTGCTTCCAAATACGTGTCTTTCAAAATCTTTTCCGCTGCAAGCCTTTGTTCCTCAGGCAACGTGCCAAATCTGTCGTCAAATGTGTTGGTCATCTTGGTTGGATTGAGCGCGTAAGGCATTGATTCAGGCTTAGGCGCAATGTCCACCACGCCGTTTGCGTTTGGCTCAAACTCAGGAATGACAGGCAAAATCGCACAACGACAATGTGGGTGAGCAGGTGGCATGTCTGCACCGCTTGGAAAGGTTGAGCCAATGTTCACTACCGCGCCACTGTTCATTGCACACTGAGGGCAAGGATCTGAGGTTGACCACTCCATTTGCTCCAGTTTTGCTGCTTGGTAGCGAGTGATTGCACCAAACGACATTGCGCGGTTAGTCTCAGTGATTGCAATAGATAGCGCTCGCGCAGGGTTGCCAATCGCGTCGTTGATGAGCCTTGCAGCACGCGTGTCGGATAGTCCCTGAGCGATACTGTCAGCCAGCGCTGTGCCTACTCTGTCGTAGCCAGTCTGGTCAAGATCCTTGATTGTGACTCGCGCTCTGCCTAGTAACTCTTGAAATGCTTTGGGTGGTCGCAATAGTGTCGCCGTTGCAGCATCACCTGGTCTCCAGTTGTCCCAATCCACGTAGTCAGGTGAGCCTGCTTTCTTAGCCTCACGCGCTCTGGCAATTTGATCGTCGCCAAACGCCTCACCCAACACAAAACCGTCTGCCCAAGTCTTTTGCAGCACTTCAAGCAACGGTTCATTGTTGATCCGCATGTTGAGCATTGCCCATGCTCTGGCTCTGGCGCGATCTTGCACAGGGTTTTTGGACACTGCTGGATCTGTGCGACGGTATGCAGCAAGCACCCGCTTAGCGTCAATCCCCTGCCGCAATGCTGCTTGGATCTTACGTGCGTTGGTTGTCGCTATGCGCACATCTGCGTTGTGTGCGCCTT